>Ga0224511_10001571_pt1 | contig 14047 bp, 7 predicted proteins | sample SF_May12_sed_USG_2_FD_169988 | JGI IMG/M metagenome (GOLD analysis project Ga0224511, IMG submission 169988) | Sediment microbial communities from San Francisco Bay, California, United States - SF_May12_sed_USGS_8_1 | ecosystem: Environmental > Aquatic > Marine > Sediment | place: USA...
AGTTATTTAAATATAAAAAACTGCCAAATATGGTTATCCATGCATGTAAAAATATTACAGAAAAGAGAATTTGTTGAAAATGTGTGGCCCGCAAATTCGGCTTTGCTTAATTACGTCTCGACCCAGTGCATCGAAACAGTTAAATTGACTGACGACAATCGTTCCTCTTAGTTGACTCGGTGATGCAGAGGTAACGCATCCGCTTTGGGTGCTAGAGGTTTCGGGTTCAATTCTCGGCTCCGGCAAGGGTTTTTATGTTTGATCTTTTGTTTTGTTGTTGTTGTTGTGTTTGTAATTTTTGTCCAAAAACGCATTCGTGGTCACACATTTTTGCAATGTATTTAGTATACTGAACATATTGCAAGATTAATGGCCGATTATAAAGCTATTAAGATACAGACCTAGCATCTTTCAGAAACACATATCAACATATTATCATGAAAGTCACATGCTCACAGATTCTAGCAATACATGTATGATAGCCATTAATAGTTATATCAGCTCCTAAAAATAAACATCAGAAAAAGTTGGAGATATGGACCGGACACGAAACACAGGCTCAAACATTCGGCTTTTAAGTGTGACATTGACCTTGAGCAAAAATGGCTTTCTGCAATTGTCTTAGTGAGCTTAACATTTGAGCCAAGTTTCGTGAAAATCCTTCAAGGTATGTGAGAGATATGGAGCGGACACGAAAATATTACGAACATATCGACGGAGGGACGGAGGGCATTCCTATAATCCCCTTCCGCTTCGCAATGGAGAACTAATAACACAACGACCAATGCAATTCAAGAGGCAATAATTATTTTGGTACCAATGGATGAGGACAATGGTTGTCTCGAACATGCGTTGCATTAAAATTCAATTAAGGAATAAATTTGGTGTTTGATAAGTTCACCTAGTGATGAACGTCATTAGGGCTGGTTAAAGTGTGTGGAGTCTGAAGGACTCCTCGCGTGCTTTAACCAGCCCTAATGACGTTCATCACTCGGTGAACTTATCAAACACGAAATTTATTACTTATATTTACACCTCATTTTATCACTAGTTATCTGAAATAAAAGTAAACTTTTTTGTTTGAATATTTTCAAAATGTCAATTCAGAACCTTTTCTCCTGATTCTTTTTGCAAATGAACTGGTCCGCCGATTCACGCAAATCAAAATAATGATACTACGACAAAGAATATAGTTCTAATGTTATATTTCGTAAGAGTTTATGTCTTATTTTAAACATGTCTAATATGCTAAATACAGTACAACATTCTAACACGATCAAAGTTTTTCTTAGTATAAACGAAGAAGAAACCAAACCGTTCTTAAAAATACTCAATAAAGCACAGTTGTGTGTAACCAAACTATTTACGCTTATCCAATTTTCTCCCCCAAAATGACAAAAATAAACAAAAAATTACCTTTTAATATTGAATAGCAAAGTCCAAGTCCAATATTTGAAATTGGATAGAATGGACAGTGATGAATGTTGTGCACATGGTAATATTTTAACAACAACGTGTTTAAGAATACAACCATGCTAGAACAATAAAATAATTCGCCGATATGATTCAATGCCTCATTACATGAGGTAACATCGATTTTAAATGAGTAAAAATCCAGTGCATTATGTTATGTCAACGCTACAATTACGTTTTAACTGTATTCAACAATTCATCTCCACTTACATTAAGACTTTTTATCACTTATTACCAATTTAGCACCGTATTTCCTTTAACAAAATATGAGGAACGTCTTGAGAATCTGTCAAAGCAACTCCATCATGTTTACTTCCGGTAGAAATAGAATGACGTGACCGTGCAACACAAACCATTAAAACTTGTTTGTTTTGCGAAGGTTGTGCCCCTTTTTGAACGGTTAAATACTTTTAAGTAAACGTATTTTGATTACACTGTACATAAACTGCGTAACAACTAGTAATCAATGAAAGTAGACGTCTGTGTTGTCTTTTAGAAACTATATTAAAATAGCAACATTCTAAAAATAGCGGGGAATTCCTGACGTCATTACTGTTTTCCGTACCTTTGCGCGGTGATAAGGCTAACGGTGTTCATCGAGAAATGAACTTCATTTGTCCGGTAGAGGATATTGAAGCAATGGAAATAGAGGTGTAAATATAACATCTTAACTTTCGAGAAAGAGAATACATGTATTTTCATGTGCACCAAAGGCGTCGCCAACAAAGGATACCATATGTGTTCTAGTGACTTTGAGATCAAACTCATACATTGCTAAAGCTATACCATGGACATTTTACCTAAACATATTTGTATGTTTTATAAAATGCACTTCATTAAGACAAAAAATAGTTAATTGTTCTTATTTATATGTATGGTTTTTTTTTCGAAAAAATAGCGAAACATATTATAGGCTAGATGTTCATTTCCTGACGATATACAACATTTTGTCAAGACATATGTACATGGCTATACGAGATGTTCAGAACGTGTAACATTATTGTGGTAATATGCTTATTTTGTGTAAAATTATACACAAACGCACAAACTGTTCAACTAGAACAAAACAATGTTTAACTGAGTTAACATTTATTGGTGCACACAAAATGAAAACTATAGTAAGACACGTTGTACTTATTTCTTTACTTTTGAAAACTGACAGCACACACACACATTCTAATTTAAACAAATTATAACTGATAATGATACAAAGGGAAATTGTCGTTTTTATATAAAAAATCTATTTATTTTGAATTCCCTTTGTATGTCCTGTCGACCGCTTAACTTTTGTCTCACACATTTGTCGTTTCTCTTAATCGCACGTCCCCGGATACAGCAAACGGTTTTCTCTGTGTGTGACAGTAGCTCAGCGCACGAGAATAACTTAGACCATCTTGTTCCTCCAGCAGGACGGTCGTGTTGCCGGTGCGGGTGTTGAGGAACACGATACTGTGGTTGTTCTGACTAGTCTGACGAGTCCGTTGTCGAGCTTCGTGACCGTGTGGCTCTTTAAGTCAGAGGCGACAATATGCCCGTCTGTGGAGTTGGTCAGAAATATTGGACAATGGAATACCTCTCTTCCAAGTTCCAGCCTTCTCGTTATCAACTGTGCATATTATCGTCCCATCCATCGTCAACATATCAATACCGCTAGGGTTGGAAAAGGATAAAACGAGGTTGTTATTCAATGATTTTATTCCGTATACATCCTTATCGAATTCCAAGACCTTGTCAAGTGTAAGCGACCTACGCCCGACCTTTAAAAACTGTACTTTCTTCCCTTTCAGAGTCACAGCCGATATCCCTTCACTAAGACCACATATCCTTCTTGGCCTTTCTGGCGTTGAAACCTTTGCCACTACGACTATGATGTCCACGAGAGACACTGTCTTGAAAACAAAGTCACACACTAATAGCTCAGTAGGAGACACCACTGCAATGCCATTAGATGTGTCCATCGTAATATTTTGGTATCGCTGTAGTTTCTGGAAATGTCTAAGGACAAGAACAGTCTGACAATCAAAAGTTCGTATTCTAAGTAAGGTCGAAATCCTTTACTTAGTACTGTAACAATAGAAAATGAATGAAATAGCCGCTTCACTGTCATAAGAATTCGAATTGGTATTTGGAAAGCCATAAGGACTATTGAAAAACGTCACTGTAGTCTATATAATTCTTACAAATATGATATAATAGTTAGGCAAAATATTTTACTAGTATGTTGATGCTATCCACATAAAACCACAAAGTTGAAGAGTATATATACAACCCTTTAACTAATTATAATTATGTATACGACTAAACAGTAAGTGTATGATTTGTATCGATCAAAAGAACTAAAGCCAGCAAATGCATATTAAGCGAGATATTTCTATCTGAAATCTAAAAACGATTCTCAGCGTTTTTAACTGGAAGCCAGGCTTAAGTGCTCGATCCAAACGATGTTGAGTGTCACAATTCAAATCTAAACTCCAAATTGAGCCGAAGATTGGTGCATGCATAGCTCTGATCAACAAAAGGCAAATAACCCCAAATAGGAAGTTCCTACGCGATGTTGAATAATAATGAGGGTTTGATAATAAGCACCAACAGGTCAGTAAAATGTGTTAATGCTTCTTACAAAATGGCTTAAATAGAGTGTTTTAGTATTAATTTCAAGTATAAATGTATTCGCTTTAAAAAGGAACTCATTTTGGCACTACATTTGCCTCATAAATGTATCCTATCACCTAAAAATCTATACGCATGTATGTAAACACAAAATAGCGGGCGCTAGAGGTTCAAAATCTAGTTTGTCATTTCAAATGTAATTATTTTGAGTTACATCACATATACTTTTTTAACTTGCAGATGTTATACATTATGGTCCTATCTTTCCACCCATGTATAGTGTCATATCAGATTATTCCTTTATTACATTGTAATTGTACTATAGAATTAAAAAAATGAATGCACAATCTCAACCAAAACAACGGAAAATAACGACAATCTCCGTAAAACTCCGTAGACATCCGAGACTTTTGACGATAAAATACTAATTGATATTAAAAAATTTATTAAATAGCTGATAAAAAGATCATAAATACCCTCAATAAAAGTACGCGATCAATAAAATTTCCTTTTTAAAGTAATGGCTTGCCATGTTGTGAAGATGCGAATACATTCCGCTAAAAATAGCATTACATCATCATAATCGGAACAACTCGGCCATTACCGTCTAGCAAATGTTCGGTAGTTTACGTAATGCTATCGGAATCGCCCGAAACTCGACTGGTTCCCATCTCCATTCGGGCATTTAGCATGCATAAAATAGAAAGCAGGGAAATTTCAAACCGGAAATACGATTCCAAAACAATACTGGCTTGCCGTTCAAACAGTAAATGTAAAACACCTACGTAACACAGTCCAGTAAAAATGAAACTGAAGGGGACCGTTTTACTATGTTTGTCATTGCTACACAAATTGTAAAAAGTAAAAAGGACTCCTGTGGGTTCTTTTAGAACTTGAAATGTATATTTATGAACTTAACGTAGACATAATTAATACTTTCAAACAGGAAAGACAATGGGAACGTCCACTTTCGACAATTCAAATCAAGGGAGGTAATCTTTTATACATTACGAACCAGTTTCCGACACGTTTTTGAAAGGTCGATTTAGCCAAAAGATAACACATTTATGAGCTGTCAGATTTGTTAACTGTTTTATTTAAACTTTTTTTATATTTTTTAATACTTAACTCTTTTATCGTTTCAAAAAAAGTGAAAGCGTACTTTTTACATAATTTATTCTATTAAAATAAACCAATTAACCAATGATATACGTTTTACATGTTACATGCCATGATCCTCCCCAATCTCCCATGCGTCAAAAACATGCCTTATTCCTATACACTGTGGGCTCCTGCCCGCAGGTAATTAATAATGACATGGTTTAATAATATCATATTAACATTAAAACTTCGTAATTGTCTTCACCGGTACAAGACGACTAACGTACAGCGCCTTGCTGAATTGACACCAACCCAGAGAAACCGGGTCTTTCATTCCTTCTGCCAACCCCAGTAAAGAGGTCACGGTGCCAGTGGTGGTGTCTAGAACGAGAATGTTGTGACTTTTGCAGCCCGTCAACAATAGCTGGGTGCTATTCACAAACACGATGCCTGACACTGCCCTCATCAAGGGGCTGGTGAAGGTCTTAACAACCTGAAGATTTCCATCAATTTGTGTAACTATGTGTGTTACAAAATCAGAAAAAAATATATATCCGCTTTCTGAAATGGCAATGTTGTTTGGGTGCATAAACAGTTCTTTTCCCGCAGTCTGGTTGTCCAGCTTGCGCGTTACTGTCCCCTGCATTGTAGTCATCTCCACCCTGCCTGGTTCCTGGTACGAAACCACGAGGTGGTCGTCACGTGCGGCGATTCCAACGACTTGTCCATTCATGTCGACGGATCTATCCGGTGTCAGAGTATCTCTGTCTATACAGATGAACTGGATTCGCGTCTCTTGAGGAAGGGTCACCACAGCTCGTCCATCTCGCACAAGGCATAATTTAAATGGCTGTGTTGTAAGACAAAGCTTGGCCACGACACCGCCGTACTGGCTGTCCACCAGCCTCACTGTCTTATTGGTCCAGTCAGTCACTAGGACCCTGCTGGAGGACAGCACGGCGATGTCTTTGATGACGATCCCTTCCTCGCCCCGGGAAACCACGCCCACGTCACTGTTACGCCACAGACAGCCTGGGGACAGCACTGTCAGAAACAAAGGATATTCATTACACACATCAAAAAGCGAACCGTTAGTTAAAACTTAATAAAAAATGACAACATAATACTTTGCTTAACACAATTTATAGGCAAGCATTTGGTTGGAGTCATGTTGTGTACATTTTTTAAATATTCGTTATATATTTTTGATGCAAGGTTTTTGCAATAATATGCGTAGAATCAAAACACCCCTTGTTGTGTGATTCTAAATTACACTTATAATAATGTTTTATGGTATAATAACAAATACAGAGGATTAATTAACTACTATCTTCAAGCTTATAGAATTATACGATGACATACATGTATTAAAAAACGCTAATGACGAATGGGAAGTTTCGATAAAGATGTAATTGAACTTTTCTTTTTTTACTTTTACAACACTGAGCCTATAACAATACCAAACGTATAGAGAAGGGATGATACTTTAAATGAGCTCTAAAGTGGCTAGCCCAATTATAAGACGCCAGATATATATAAATGGTTTAAGAAACTTATTTCTTACGCATTTCTATCTTAGCTAACCCTGCCTCTTTCTTCAGGACCGACTCAAACTGAGCGTCTTTATGAACGGTGTACTGCTGGTACACGGCCTTTTTCTTGATGTTTGTTAAGTCAGTCTGTAGCTGTGCGACTATGTCTCTAGATTGCTTGGAGACTGTGTACAGCTCAACTGGGTTTTCTTCAGAGGCCTTAAGCATCGTCTTTACTGACAATACATCGTCCTGGGTGCTCTTCGACTTGCTGTGTTGATCATTCAATGAAGCAAGATCTTTTCCACGCAACTGCTTAATCTCAGACAATAGTTCATCTATTCGTCTGTCGACGCGTTCCTTTATCTCTTCTCGGTAATTTTCTAGAGTTGTTATGTCTTCTTTCTCCAGTGTTTGTACTTCTTTAATTTTCGTTTCAATCTGCGTCACGTAGCTTACGAGCAGCTGTTCTGTTTTATTTAAGTCATCAGTCATCTGGGTGTACTCTGGGTCTGTTTTGAAGTTCTTCGCAACGTCGGGAATATAGACCACTTGACATTGTTTGTGCAGAACTAGGTTGCAAGCAACACAACACATCTCCTGATGCGTATCACAAAAGAACTTTAGTTTCTCGTAAGAATGTTGAGGGCATTTCCTGAAACGGACCTGGTCAGAAACCGGTTTGCTTGGAGCTTGTTGGCTAAGAGGCATTGCACGACCTCTTAACAGTTTGTGGTCTTTCGACAGGCGTTGCTTCTCGTGAAAATTGACACAGGAAGAGCAGAAATATTCCGGACAGTCCGTACAGTATGCGTCTGCAGGCACATTACCACAAGGCTCACAATATATCGGCGAAACATCGTCGGAGCCTGCTGACATCGTTGTGGATAATGCCTCAGCCATGGTGTTGTCACTAGAGTGTTGAAACAATAATGTCTCATTAAAACCCTTATAACATGCATTTTATATCAAGAGGCAACACAGGACTAAAGAAATAAACGACATAATTCCTAGCTGAATATAAAACTAATATAAAGAACATGTGAAAACATGTAAAATGGAGGCAAGTTCAAAATGGCAATGTTCAACGAGTTTTTCTAGGTTTTTTTAAAAGATAAAACACGAATCGATAAAAATGCCCTTGATAGTGTATATTCTTTGCAATAAATGGGGGGTGGGGTGTTAGTACTTATTCATTTGGTCAGTTGCAAATCATCTAAAGTATATTTATTCATATCGACTGTTAATTCATATCAAATCAGTTTCATGATTTGAACAAGGTTTGCGAGGGAACCGTTTCTTAAAATATTCACAGGTATACAGTGTACAATGCTAACATAAGAAAAGAAGAAAACCAGTGCCTTCCTTTAAAAACGCAAACACTTAGCCATCAACAGACTGTGCGAACACGAACGTAAAAAATAATGTTATATAAACACTTCTCATACCTTGTTTATACGCCCCCAAAACGAACACACAACAGAAATTGTGTAACACAAACACTGTAAGCGCGAATACTCCCACTTTTCAGTCACCTGACAAGAATGAGATAACACATATACGTAGTATATAACTTATATCATATGAGTTCTCGTGATAAAGGCTCACGCGTTTGATATCTTTTGACTATTATTACAACGGTAGCACACCACGTCACATGTAGGTTAGCTTCTGGTTACTATTCTGATATTTACGTCTGAAAAAGAAATGAGTAGTATGTGTAATAATATTTCATAGAGCTTACAATTGTTACGTTTCTTATCAATAAAACGGAACTCTTTTTATACATCAAGTAAAACATAATATTGATGAGGGTAACACTCCACCCCCTTGCGTTCAAGAGTTATATGTTACAAAAAGGATATATTTACAGATTGTGTCCTCCACAGCTACACATTAATGTACAATCATCATTGCAGGCGTAATCATGTTTTTGTTTGCTTGATAGTTTGTATAGTTTTCAATCACAACATCCGTGTTTAATAATACAATAAAAATGTTAAGTTCGCGGTTGATTTCGCGATTCATCTTGCATCTTTCATTGTCGAAAGGTAGTACACTACTATGTATGTAATCAACCCGGCGCTTGTTGTTAGTTAGATTATATATATATATGTGTGAGACTTAACAATACTAAAATGCTCAACGTTAAAGAAGCGTAGCATGTGTTTACCCTCCTCTATTTCAGTAATCGCTTACGGGGGAGAGGCAATGCGAAATAGCCAAAAGCAGTCCAAAATAGTCATTTATCATGTTCAAACATTAGCTATCGTATTGAAACAAAATAAGTGAAATATTGTTATGTTACTCCAAAAGTATCACTTTTTAGTAATTAAACATATCAACTATTTGTAATAAGTCATTAATTAGCCAAAACAATATTTTTAGGCGGGTCAACAGAACTCTTAATAAACTGAAAGCACACCTTTCACACTAAGTCATATTTAACTTCATACATCAACGGAGGTCATCTTAAAGTTTCATAGGTAACACATCAATAGTTTGTCAAAAAAAGCAAATCAATTTTAACGTTAGCATAACATTATTTCACTTATTTTATTTCAATATGATAAACATGATAAACACATGATAAAACATGATAAACGACTATTTTGGACTGTTTTTCGCCTTGCCTCTCCCCCTTAACTTCTCACAGAGCACACTCGCGATGAAACTTAGACTATGTAAATGCACAGCAATTGGGTTTCTCGTTACAGTTGTAAGTAGTCTCTTGACATCTTCTTAATAACTGGTAAAAGCTGACAATGTATGTAGTTGGTTGTAGTGTATTTCATCAGCGCCGACTTGAGTCCCTCCAAGGTTGGTTGTTCAACTACTTGTGAGGGAAGGCGATTCCAGAGGATGATGGTGGCCGGAAAGAAGCTGTTCTGGTACACAGATTTCTTGCATGTGAGTTGCTGCAGGTTGCCTCTTGGTGTTCCTGCACTACGCAGTGAGGGATCTAGTGTGTCATCTACAAGGTCATGCCTGCTTTTGTAGAGCATAGTAACTCGCCCAATGATGTGGTGTTATAATATCTGTGACGCTGCTCTGTGTGTGAGTGGTCAATCTTGGCGAACCGTGCTGCTCTTATTTAGACCATCTCTAGTTAGTTGATGTGGCTGTCAGCAGCAGGTGACCATATCTATAAGAGGAGGCATACTCGACGCTTGGAAGTACGCGTTAGGTTGTAGGTGTTGTTGGTTCTGGCTTTGGCAGGTTTAATAATAATAATAATAATAATAATAATAATAATAATAATAATAATAATAATAATAATAATAATAATAATTATTATTATTATTATTATAATAATAAAATGATAATAATAATAATGACTTTTTCATGAAAGTATACAACTGTATAATATGGTCTTCAATAACAAAGAAAACACAAACAACAATTATCACATAGCATACATACACAATAATAAAACATTAATGAAATAAAATGTGACAGGTCATTCAAAAATAGGTAATAAATGATTCAGACACTCATAAACACTCACTTTTAAAATGAAAAGAACAAGAATCAAATATATATGATGATGTTTTTTAATTTCTTTATATTTATCCTTAGACTGGTACTTTTAATTTATATAAAAAATATTATATATAATATTAAACATATACCTGATACCAAGTTTAAGTCGACCAAAATACTTAAAATATGGCATTAGGGTGACCAGTAGGTTAAGTAGACATATTTTGGTCTCCCTAATATTTCAACCCCAATTTAAAAGTAAATTTCGAATAGAAAAATCTCAAATCTCTAGCAGCTAAATATTTGATTGTTTAAATACAGTATTTTTAAGGTTTTCAATATTTTATGCAAAAACAGTTTTAAAAATTGCGTTTTAAAATTGCCGATATATATTTTAAATTGCGCAAAAAGAGGGGTTAGAGGAACCGCAATTATGGAATATATTCGATTTTTATCAACTTTTTATTAAATATTTTAATATCAAGTGATATTTTATTGTCCAAAAGAATGAAATAATAACATAACACCGAAACATATTGCAAAATACACCAACAATTGAATTTACCATATGTACCGAATAAATTGTTGATTGCCAATGAATTTCGGTTATTGTTTACCTAGAATGCTGAATCCATTCGTTATTTGACTAGTTTTGGAAGTTAACGGACTTTGACGGAGTGTCGCTTTTTGAATCGCAAACTCCTCACAGCGGTTACGTCACGCTTTGCTACATTAACCACTGCCAACACAAAAATCACGTGACGATGCTCTATCACGTGATTGATTCAAAACTTCAGCCATTATTTACCACACATACGGTGTCACAGTGAAAATATCTTCCGTAATATTTACAATTTTTTATAACATATATATATTTTTTACTTTCTTGTACATAAAGCATAATAATTTAATGAAAGAAAACTGAAATAATAATAAGGCATTCTGTTTTAAAAATAAAAGTGAAAAAAAAAATCCGGCTCTCTGGAGCCGTATTTACTTGTGGTGGCAGTGGTTACTGTACTGATCAGGGGAAGTAACCGCTGCGGGGAGTTTGTTTGAATCGTTGCACTCTACAGGCAAATTGTCAACAATCGTTTAGATCGACTGCTAAAGCCCGGCATCCGGAATAAAAAGCTGTGAATCGTTTGAAGATTTCAGATAAAAATATATCGCTTAATGTGCATTAGTTTTTTAATCGATACAATTACTTTTGTGTCTTCTACATAATTATAATTATTGACAGGATCGTATATATTCCATTTAAGGTGAAACAGGACACCCGAAATGACGTCGTCTTCGACGACAAAACCCGCGTAACTATTTTGGTAATTGACAGCTGACTAATTATTTAGCACAATTTGACCAGTTCTAAGAGTACAAGTTTATACATTTACATTTTAAAGCATTATCGTCTTCAGGTTTTAATGCAGACAATGAATACAAATTCAAACATTTGACCTTGAGCCAACATGGCTGACTCATGCCTTCTGCACATTGTCTCGGTAAATTAAACATTTGAACCAGGTGTAATAAGAGGTATAAAGCGGACACAATGCGAAAGCCCAAACATTCAATCTTCAGGTGTGACCTTAACATTCAGCCAAAATGCCTGACTCATGCCTTCTGCATATTGTCACAGTGAGATAAACATTTAAACCAAGTTTTCAGAGAACGTGGGAGATATGGACCGGACACGACTTACAGGCTAAAACTTTCAAGTGTGGCATTGACCTTGAGCCAAAATGGCTGACTCATGCTTTTCGCACACTGTCTCAGTGAGCTAAACGTATGAGCCAAGTTTCGTGAAAATCCTTCAAGGTATGTGAGTGATATGGAGCGGACACGAAAATGTAACGGACATATTGGCGTACGGACGGACGAAGGGCATTCCTATAAGCCCCTTACGCTTCGCTGTGGGGAATTAATAACATAAACGGCCAATGCAATAGAAGTGGCGATAATTATGTTGGTACCAATGGATGAGGAAAATGATTGTCTCGAACATGCGTTGCAATAAAAATTCAAAACATGTAAACTTAAATAATAAATTATTATTTTCCTGTCAACCGAATGCGTCGCCATTTTATTTCAACCCTTATATAATGAGTTACCACGTGCTTTCAGGCTTTGTACAGTGCCTACCAGGGCTACTGCATGTGGGATACCATGTATGTTCTAGCAACTTTCAGATCAAACTCATACATTGCGAAAGCTATATTCCGGACATTTTACCTCAACATATTTGTATGTTTCATATAACGCACTTTATCAAGAAAAACGTGTATTGTTCTTGTTTATATGTATGTTTATCGGAATATAGCGAAGCAAGAAATATACCAGATTTTAATTCCTTAAGATATACATACAAAATGTACAACATTTGTATCATATCAGTACATATGTACATGGTTATGTATACGTGTGAGAACGTGCATCATTATTGTGGTAATATTCTAAATGTGCACACAGTTCAACTAGAACAAAACCACTATTAACTGAGATAACATTAATCGGTGCACACAATCAATGAACATTATTATAAGACACATTTTAGTTATTTCTGTACTTTTTACAAACTGACAGCACACACACCTTCTGATTTAAGCTAATTATGACTGATAATGATATAGAGGGGAATTGTAATTTTTATGACAAAGAACTATTTATTTTGGGTCCCCTTCGTATGTCCTGTCGCCCGTTTAACGTTTTTCATCATAATTTGTCATTTCTCGTTATCGCACGTCCTTACAGGATTTTGTAAGCCTGGATGAACTTTGGATGATGCTATTCCGTGTACCTCCTTATCAAATTCCAAGACACTGTCAAGTGTAAGCGACCCAGACCTTTAAGAACTGTACTTTCTTCCCTCCTAGAGTCACAGCCGATATCCCTTCACGAAGAACACATATCCTTCTAGGCCTCCCTGGCGTTGAAACCTTTGCCACTACGCCGCCTTCTATGGTGTCTACCAGATACACTGTCTTGGACCAATAATCACACGCCAATAGCTCAGAAGGAGACACCAAAGCAATGTCAAGAGGTGTGCACACCGTAATATCTTGGTCTTGCTGTAGTTTCATCCTGGAAAAATCTAAGGACAAGAACAGTCTGACAATTAACAGTGTGTAAGTAAGGTCTAAATCGATGATGCCATATGCTAAAATCCGGGACCGGGTTGAGCCAAGTTTCATGAAAAATATTCAGAGAACGTGGGAGATATGAACCCGACACAAAACACAGGCTCAAACATTATACTTTGAAATGTGACCTTGATCTTGAGCCAAATTAGCTGACTCGTGCATTCTGCGAATTGTCTTAGTGAGCTAAACATTTGAACCAAGTTTCATGAAATTCTTCAAAAAAACATGGGAGATATTAACCGGACACGAAACACAGGCTCAAATATTCGACTTTCAATGGTGACCTTCATCTTGAGCCAAATTGGCTGACTCATGCTTTCTGCACATTGTCATAGTGAGCTTAACATTTGAGCAAAATTTCGTACCTTTCAGGTTTGTGAGAAATATGGAGCAGACACGAAAATGTAACGGACATACTGACGGACGGACGGACGGACGGACAAGGGGCATTCCTTGAACCCCTTCCGTTTTGCGGTGGGGAATTAATAACATACACGGCCAATGCTATAGAAGTGGCGATAATTACATTTATGTGCCAACAGGGGTTACTCTGGGATATCCTGTCTGTTCTAGTGACTTTTAAATCAAACTTATACAGTGCGGAAGCTATATCCTGGACATTTTACCTCATCATATTTGTATGTTTTATAAAAATTCACTTAATCCAGACACAAACTAGTTTATTGTTCTTATTTATTATGTATGCTC
>Ga0224511_10001572_pt1 | contig 14043 bp, 8 predicted proteins | sample SF_May12_sed_USG_2_FD_169988 | JGI IMG/M metagenome (GOLD analysis project Ga0224511, IMG submission 169988) | Sediment microbial communities from San Francisco Bay, California, United States - SF_May12_sed_USGS_8_1 | ecosystem: Environmental > Aquatic > Marine > Sediment | place: USA...
TACCCACAATTATGACGCGGATATTCGTATGTCAACAGAACAATCGTTTTCGGATATGGCGAAGTCCTCCGTCCATGGGTCAGTGTTTCCAAAACTACAGGTGGTCAAAAAGGACGGATTTTACTTTACATTAAACGATGCCAAACTACAGATATATAGACACCTTGAAAAGCTCGGAAAGTGCGGGAGTGTTGAGGTGGAGCGAATTGCGCTGAAAGAAGTCCCTGAAGGTATCAGGAACCTGATGAAGGCACCTGAACGGGTCCGAAGATGTACAGGTGGGTTCAAACACGCGCTAATTATGTTCATTAAAAGTGTATTCGTTTATAAAACACAGGTGTTCAGTAAATTGTTTAAGCAGAATAAGTATACTAGTTTCTGCTAGAAACAATTGAAACTTTTTGAGTCCTATGTTACTCATCTGGAGAAAACGAAATACGCGTACAAAATTATATACTTTCATGTAACACATGCTTAGAGTATTTCAATATATTTGCAGTCAACGTCTTTTAGAATAACCTCATAATGGTATCTATGTTGGGGACGAATCACTTTCTTAAATAAGCAAATGTCCAATTCAGACATCGCATAAAACCATTCAATAATAACGTTTAAATGTGGGTCTGAAAAAACATTTTTTCTGCAGCCAATATAATTATAAAGTGATTTTGGAGAACATAAACAAATCCAATATTTCCAATTTAATAGCAAAAACCCACTGTGTTTTTGAATGCTGAAATCCAGTCTAGTCACAGAGTAGCGTGCAATGCGCAATATAAAAACATTAAGGGCCATTATTACGGTTTTTATCATACTTTTGACGCCAGAAAAGTTAGTCTTTAAAATGGTCATCATGTGAGTCAGATATATAGTACTTTTTTAATGAAATACTCAGGTGTGTTTGTATTGAACAGCAGTTCAGTTTTTGTCGGTTTCTGTAATTGTCAGTTGTTGAAAATGATACTCAAATAATCCTAGGGAAGCATAGCTTGCATGGGGATATATCAGCCTAAGTTTTATTGAAACTGTTCATCGAATTGTTATGAAAGATGGCATACCACTGATGCCCCCTAGCGCATAAGCGGAACTCGTTTTTTCAAATGTAAACAAGATACAATCCATGATCCCATAGGACCAGAATAATATAACTACACAATGATGTATTACGGGGTGACATTTTACAGCCGCCAAACAAGCACTAAAATACAAAAACATACATTTACGATCCATTCTTTAGAGTGTCATTATTTGGCGTCAGAAATATAGTCTTCCTTACTGACATTGTAACTCGTAAAATTTACACGACATAACTCTACAATTTTATACGCAGGTGCATCAACAGAATTATGAATATTTGCGGTTTCCAGTATGGCTGTGCTTTGAAAATGATACTAAAATGCCCATATTCAATTAATTAGATTTCTCGATAAGCGTTAAACTTCGTTAGAAATGTGTTTCTGAATATACTTCAAAACACTTGAAATATTCCTCATATTGAAGTATGTATCTTATATATCAGTGTATATGCACTTTAAAGAATGAAGCTATCGCTTAACACATGTAACACTGAATGCACTGAGGTATTGCACTGGAGCTAAGAAAAATGTAATTGAATGTAATTACATATTTTTATCAACATTCAAAAAAAATTCATAATCCGTTACCAAACAAGTTGGTAAAACCCGTTCTTTGTACTCATGACAATTATCTGTATGTCAAAAATGTCAATGACTGGGTTATGCGTTTTATTAATATAGCTGTGTGACATGCAAACTATTAAGTACAGTTAAATATATTTGTAAAACAATGACCCCTTATTGAATAATAGAAGAAACAAAATGAGTGTTTTAGTTATATATTTTACCGTAGGAATTTGCTGAAATACCTTTATATATTTCGTGAATCAATGTGTATGGTTCAATATGGTGCATTTGTCTTGTCAGTTAATATAAATACACAATTTCATTTAACAACTACACATATTTTTATTTGAGATCGTGTAGAGTAATTCAAATTACTGATCTACTTGTCTAGCATTTTACGTTACACACCTGAGTAATAACCTGTTCATTTTAGCATATCTATTAGTTTAATTAGCCTCACAATGTACCGAACAAGTTGTAGGCGGCATTTGCGTGATGCTTTCAACAACACGTGAAATTGTTTCGTTGGAAGGTTGAATTATTGCTTTAAACTTGGACCTCATAATATAATATCGATATTGTAACATTTTCGAAATGCAATATGCATAATGCTAGTATTTGTGTTTACTAAAACAAAACTTACTTAGATAATATAAAATGAAGAGATGTTGAAAAAAAATTGTAAACAATCTAGACATGTCAAGTTTAAGGACACCACGACAAATTGGCCCGGCGTACAAAAACCAACATACAGAAAAAGAACACAAAAACACGTAGAATACAAAGACGCAACAGCCATTTAGAAAAGAAACCTATTTTTGTGTATTTTTCGGTAAGTTTGATAACAAGAAAGAATAATGCAATTAACTTTACAAATGTATTGAAACTTTAAATGTGCATAATATTATGTTATCGCCATTTCTGTCCTTCATGTATTTCACAAATCTTTACATATCTTTCTTTACGCAGCATGGTAAAATGTGATCGTTTTCCATACACCTTATTATAAATAATGTTTATAGTTGTAGTTATGTTCATGTAACATTAAATTAATATTAGTATCTTGAGATATGGGGTGTATTTTTTAAAAAGCGTAATATAAAAATACTAAAACAAAAAAGCAAACAAAACCTTTCAAGTCTAGTTTTAAAATTCTGGACATGCAGAATTCAAATAGTGTTCCTATATTGTTTATTTACGTTTTTTAATTGCAGGACACAAAGCCAAATCGAAGATTCGTGGCAAATACACAAGTGTTTCTTCCTCTGCCGTTGGTGACGTCACGGACAGGCAGGATCTGGTGCTAGATGACGAAGAAGGCGATGACGTCCGCTCGTCAGACGAGGAGAGTTCGGACTTTTTTGACACTGATTCGGATTCATCAGGCACGTTTTTCTTAAAATGCACTTGTTGTGTGGTTAAGAGTTTCAATAGAAACAGATGTGTATTTACTTTTTCAACGAGTGAAGTGCTCCGGTAAGTATTATTTACAGTCTTCTAGCTTAAATCCCATCAGATTTAGCTGTCAGAATAAACAATGCATATGTACGAGTTTTGACATTTAATTAGATAACAGACTGATATAAATGATGTCATAAGAAAACAAGCGTATAGCCTCCTTGTGCAAAACTGAATGCTGAAATTGGGTTTGGATGGCTATGTCTGTTAAATAAAATATATTAAATTTGAATTATGCATTAACGTTGCTGTGGAAATAATGTCACACCGCGGACGCCTTTATCGCATAAGCGAAACTCTAATTTGAAATGTAAACAACATATAGTCCGATTTTGCAGAAAACTAGAGAAATATAAAACCACATATGTACACAATGATGTAGGAAAAATAAGGCCATAACTTAACGAAACAACTTACATGTAACCGTACATGTATTGTTTTAGTAGTGTCAGGTGAAATACTATTAGTGTTTACATATTAAAGGTATTCAATACGAACATCCTGCAAGACATGATTCGATCGAATTAGCATGTAAAATTAGATGGACTATTTCGCCAAACAAATGTATAAAACAATTCAAGATGACATTTCAAATACAAAGAACCGTTTATTTGATTATGTAGGTTAAAACAATTGTAGCGTTGGTAACCTACATCGTATTTGAACTCTGTTTTTAATGTATTATTCATGTGGATGTTTAACATATGGTTGTTTTACATACACATGTTTTTTACCAATTGTGACCGATATACTACATTCACATGTGTGAGAGGCAATATATAAGACTTAAACATGTTCTGTTTTCTGATACATTTATACATTTATAGCTGGTGTAAAGTGCTTGTGTGGCGGCTGTAAAATCGACCCGTACTACATCATTGTGTTTTTATTTTGTCTGGTCATCTGGGATCATGGAATATAGGTTACTTACTTAAAAAATAGAGTCCCGCCCATGCGTTAGAGTGGGAGGGGGGCGTCAGTGGTTTTGGTATATTTCATTACCATTGATGAAGAGCTAAAATTAAACCGAGTCTGCTATTTTTCCATGCAGGCTATGGTACATGAGGACTTCCTTTTTTTCTCAGATTAATTTATCTAATCAAATATGATTCACAGATATCTATTGTGTTAGTACCGGAATATAATTCGTGATGAAATAATGATTGAATCTAACAAGTCAACCAAAATACATAAAATACCAAGGACAAATTTCAGTGTTCTGTGTAGAACTGTTGCTGATTTAATATCACGTTAACAATACATTATCTTCAATAAATGAACTTTCTTTATTTTTTATAGATTGGAGTGACGAGGACGACGCCTCGGGCACGGACGTAGAGACGGATGAAGATGAGCGCGAGGAGCGTACCAGGAAAAACGCGCGTAATGAACACGACTCAGGGGCACACAGCGACGAAAATGAAAGCTTTATATAACATAGTGTCACATTATAATTATCTTAAACACGCTTATTGAACTTGAAATCATTATTTGTCACATATATTTCGTGTTATTACGTTTGTGATATAATAGCCAAAGGTTAATGTTGTTTACTGATTGATTGAACTCGGTAAACAAAGTCAGCGTAAAAATGGAGAAAATGGTGTGGGACATAGAGGAATGATGTTTTATTGTTGGTCGTGTACTCATTATGTATTGACTGTTTCAGTATAAACGGAATAACAATTATATGTCCTCTCACTATGAAGGAGTTGCGACTTTAATGAATACACTTGGAAACAATGTAAATAGTTACTTTGTCATCCTTTACCTGTGAAAATAAATCATTTATTTGTTTTGTTTGGCTATTTTCTTATACATAAACATATATGTATTTCCGCGTCAAATCTTTATCTATTTTGGTTACCTTGGTGCCTTGGTAAACAATTGTGATAAAGAACATTGAGTTAAATTAATAATGTTCGCAAGACAAGGCAAATAAATTTACTTTGATAATAATACCAAGGGTATCCAAATAAAAAAACGCTGTTTAAATACAATAAGGACGATACTCGATTTTAACAACCAGTCCAAAGTATTATTCGGTTAATCATTCACAACGATTATTAATTTCGGATGTGTACTATTTGAAGGAGATTACTTGATGCCAGAAAAGGTAAGTTCATGTACTCACAAGTGTTAAAATATTTTTCAACAAATCATTTTCGTTATTTACTTATGTGTACGTCTAAAATTAAACAGTTGCGTTTATTCCTTAGATCTCATCGTAACATTAAAAACCCTGCTAAATGGTAAAGACCGGTTTTCTTTAAATGATCCTAAACATCAATTGTGTGTTTGCCATTTGCAACATTTTGTCAGAACGTTTATGTCGTAATGAAAATAAGTTTTCTTGTATAAAATACTAAATGAACTGTTTCTGCCTTCCAATCTTGGTCTATAACGGCACGGATTTATAATTTACCAAAAGGAAACTTGACGATAAACGACGGATGTCTCTCGCCTGTCATCAACGTTTGATAGTCCGCAGTTATATTCTTTTCTTGATCAAAACGGCTGGCGTTTGCAAAATGTTTTCAGTAATTATGTATATCTAAGAAAATTAATCTAAGAAAAAAGAGGAAAGTAAACATTGTCAGAAAATATTTGAAATCATTGTATCATGTATAAAAGGACAAAGAAAGTAACACAGTTTAAAAGGAGGACAAATAAAGCTACTTAATTATTTTACAACACAGAATACAGTGTGCGTCCGTTCTTTGACGCATCTTCTTGTTCTTGGAAAACAAGTTCTTATGAACAATGTTTGATCGATGGCTATGTTATTCCCTGTCAACACCTTTGTTCGTTGACATATGATGTTGAGTGAATAAATGAAATATTTAAACAATAGATCTAGTAAAATAGACATAATACCTAAGAACAAATGATTATTGCCTTTAATAAGACACCTAAAACCAACAAACAAATGCAACTCAGAAACACTGCTACCAACCAAACAGTTATATTAGAGGTCACTAAAGACTTTTGTACCCCTTCTTCGACAAATTGGAATCCTTGGCGAAGCATAGTTACAATTAAATGGGCAAAGTAAAAGAAAATGCAAGAAGCAAACCGATTAAATTACACTGTGGTGAATGCTGGTCAAACTGAAAACCAAAATTAACCAATTTGTCTGCAGAAAGGAAGACTAATTACTACTTGAAACACTAAACACAAACACACAGCCAAGATAAAATTATATTGGCAATTGTCGTTAAAGCCAATAAAGGCAGGCATTAGTTTCCAGAAATATCATTGTTGTCAGTGTTATCAATTTGACCTCAGTAAAACGGTTATTTCACTGTGTGTATTGCTTAACTATAACAAACAACATCATATATGTTTTATTGATATGCTAAAATAAAGTATGCACACAAATTTGGTTTGTTAAATAAATATAGGGTTGAACACTTAAACACGTTTCGTATTTTTATGCCTTCTTTTAACACGACAAAACACAAAAGCAACAATGTGCTTAGTGATAGTGATTTATACAAATGCACAATATTGGTTACATTTAGTATGACCTTGAAATATGACTACATTCAATATATACAGGACGTTTTGAGACTCTTTTAGAACACATTTGGCGCTGCTTTCTTCTTTATAAATGCTTGTAAGTGATTATCATAATAAATTGTTTATAAAGATTATGTCAATGAACTTTGGAGTTAATTTTTTATGTAAACTCAACAGAATGATTTCCAGTAAGTTGGAAAAAAGTCTCCTCTTTAATTTGGTTTCCTCAGACCGCAATAATTCCCAAGAGCGACAAATGTGTACGGTATATCTGTCTAGCATCTGCACAGAATCTCTTAAATAGAATGCGGTTACAAAGGTTCTCTTTATCTGCGCCGTTTTTCTCCTCGCATTGCTGATGATATCCAAGAGACAACTGGCTTTGCTCAATCGATACCTATTGGAGACTGTTTCTCGGGGCGTGGTTTCTGTAAATAAGTACCGGGATGCAGTCGATATGCATGCGACTGACTTAAAGAGTTGCCTTATTTGATCTTTAATACAATCGAAATCCTCATTAAAACCAGCAGCATTTAAATGAAAACACAACACAAACAATACGAAACGATTGATGGAGTGAAAACATGCTTTTTGCAATGCTTAAGAAGGTGTTTCACAAGAACGGCACAAGTCTGATTTTGTCCTGCATAGAAAAAAGAATGATATACATTATGAGATACGTTTAAAACAAATCAAGTACTATGATGTAGCATTGATATATCCTTAACCATCAAAAAGTATATCTCATTAACGACAAGACAACGGCACTGTTTAATGCCCCAACTTACACGCCATGATTAATTATTTCCTGGCGCAACTCCGTGAACCGTGTAATAAAGCTCAATAATAACTCCAACTAGTAGGCCGTTCAGGGCAGAGTTCCAAAACAGATGACAAATTACTGCCCATATTTTTTGGTGAACTTTGTCTGTAAATTACTTCCGTGTAGGAACACTCAATCATTGCTTACAAAGACAGTTCTTAACCTAAGTTGTTTCTTTTATTCATTTTTGTAAGATATGTTGTTAGGAATAAATAAAAAATACACCTATAATAAATTGATAGTTTAATAGAATAGTTCTAAGTATTCAATGTCACAGAAATACATTTTTCAAAAAGAAATATTGTCACTTGAAATAAAGGATTTATTTGTAAGATTTGTGAAGAAAAGCGTTCGCACATTTAACTACAAAAAAATTCAATTAACCTATACCCATAAGTGATATACATGTATCCTAAACAAATTCATTTACATAGTTGAGTAAACATTGGAAAATGTGATTAATATTTACATTACATTTACATTTCGTTTCGTCACCCTGGCATAAGTAAGATTAGGCAAAAGCAATACGCTCCCACATGTACATACATTAAACTGTATTAGTACTTAATTCATTGAGCTATGATAAACTGGAAATTTTGATGCTAAATGACAATGATAAGAGAGAAAAAAACAATTAACGCATTTGTGTTAATATTTGAATTTGTTACATATTGTAATTCAGGCGTAGAATTACAATGATGATGCAGGTAATTTTCAAGAATTTTATGTATATGCTTAAATTAATCGTGCATTCGATGTTTACAGACATCAAAGAATAATTAATTTTTCTTTCAAATTACTTCAAAGGAAATTATCTGCGCTCTATATTGGTGTCACAATACAAGAATCGATTTACAACCGATATTCCTGAAATATTGACATGTTAAGATCATTAAAACAAAATGAATGATGCATTGATATGCATTCGATATGTTTTCTTCTGTGATATGAATTGAAGCGGTGTTTAAAGAAAAAAGCTTAATCATGGCATAAAAAGAGACGACAGAGTTGTTAAAAAACAATGAGTTTTGGCATCCACAAATTTCTTTTACAAACAGTAGGTCCGTCTGTTTTCTGTCAGAAATATTCTTGTTACTTTAGCTGTTGATCATATCAAACAACTTGAATTATTTAAATTTACTTAATAAATTACAGAGATTTTAATGATGACTGACATTATTATGAATAATATAATAATGAATAATATATGCTTAACTAAGTTAAAGAATAAAATCGAAATATACCATAATGTAGTGTTCTTATTAGTTGACAGCAGTTCAGATATGTAAAATTGAAGTATTTTTGTTTATATTATAATTATAGTACAATTTATGTATTACACAATTCAATTATCTTTATTGATATGCATCATTATATGTAGTGCAAAAACAGTGTCTGGTTCATAAAGAAGTATGCTTTTTAAATTGGTTTCTAAAAATAACCAGCAGTGGCCCTAAATGTTTCTTTTAAAGAAGCAAGATTCGTGTCAAACTTAGTTCTTCATTTCAACAGGATTCCTGTTTCGGACAAACGAGCACGTGCTGTTTATATTTAATGGAGTTTATTCGCCAGCCATTACCTTTCCTCCAGGGTGGCGGATTTATGGAGTAAATAAACCCTACATTGAATTTAATGTCTTAAATAGTAAACCGTTATAAAGACGACTGTTTTTCTGTATGGTTTGTCTCCTTGCCTTTTCTGATGATATCCGAGAGACGTCTGGCTTTGTTTAATCGATACGTATTGGAAACTGTTTCATTGGAAACTGTTTCATGGCGCGTGAACTTTGTATGTACCAAGTTCCGGAGTTATTCATTAGACAAATTGGTGTACTGGATTGCAGTCGACATGACTGTGGCGGACTTGAAGTGTGGCTTGATTCAATCATCGATAAAGTAAGAATGTCTTACAATGGAACCTGCAACAGTCACAAAAACTGGGGCATTGTTAAAAAAATAAAGATGGATAAAATAGTATGTACTATAAGCATGACCTTGACAAAGTTTTAACTTAACGATGTCGCAAGTATGTATCTTTCGCCATCAAGAATTTTGTATACCCACAGTTATGACGCGGATATTTCATCGTTTTCGAATATGGCGAAATCAGCCACCCATGGGTCAGTGTTTCCAAAACTACAGGTGGTCAAGAAGGACGGATTTTACTTCACATTAAACGATGCCAAACTACAGGTGTATAGACATCTGGAGAAGCTTGGAAAGTGCGGAAGTGTTGAGGTGGAACGAATTGCGCTAAAAGAAGTCCCTGAAGGTATCAGAGACCTGATGAAGGCACCTGAACGGGTCCGAAAATGTACAGGTGGGTTCAAATACGCGCTTATTTAGGTTGTAGTGAACGTGTCAATTGTATATAACTGTTGGTGTTACAAACGTTTGCAAAATGCTGCCATTTTTTGTGATATATGTACATGTGTATTTATACTTGCACAGAAGTATATCATTATCGCAGACAGGTCAGTTATTTAACCAAAGAGATATCCTAATGTATAAAATAAAAATACTCATAGAGATAATATTTATACGATCAAGTGTGGGCTTTAATAACAATCGAGTGCTTCCGACAGCAAGTTTAACAGCAGTTTTGTGGACAATACAATTTAATCTTATCCATCCTCGTTAGATAAAATAATCACTATCCCTATTTTAACATTAAGTTTAATCGCCAAAATCTAAGGGTTCCTTTGATTCCTGTTGGCGTCAAAAATGATTTTCGTATATGCCATTGTTAATCTTTAATCGCAACAGTTATGCATTACACTGCGCAGGTGTGAAATGCATAAAACATCGTGTTTATTAAGATCGGGTTTCGTTGTGGTCGGGTTTCGAGAAATATACGTAAATACACATATATTTACTTATTATCTATATCTATAGTGAAATTACTTTGAAGCTATACGACACGAATATTGTGTAAATGCTGCTGCAGTGTAAGAATTGCATTTAAACAAGGTGAGAAACGAAACGAGTGCAGTGACATGTCCCCTTGATTTAAGCACCCCATAGGGAATAATGTCTACAAATAGCTTCATCCGGGCTTTTTTCTGAGACAGTTTGACTATTTACACAAAAAATGTAATTTTACTAACACTATTCAAAACCACTTCATTTTGATCTTAAGATTTGTTATTGATAAGATGAACTTACATCAGCACACACACGTTTCCCTCTGTCGAAATGCATTTAATGGACATTCAAACAAAATATTAGGATACATTTATATCAAGCGGGTTATATTTCGTTACCTTATTTGTTAAACATAACAACTATCTTACAACCCAAATCAAATTACGGAAATGTACTCGTAAATGTGTTAAGTAAGGAAATGATTGTTGCATACATCAAAGATATGGTTTGCAAAGAAATAAGTCATTAACAGATGATACAAACACAGTCTACATTTAAAAAGTTATGGTTCAAGTTCTGTAATAAAGGATGCCTGTTATTAATAATAAAACATTAACTAGTAAACAAGTTCACGATCAATACTCTAGGATCATTAACTTCTTGGCCTTAGACAAATAGTCGTTGGTAATGATAGTGTAAGAAAGTCGTTAAATACTCGACATAGTTCTAACATTGTATACGCCGGTGCATTTAACAACAAATTAACTATTGTCGAGTTCCAGCTTTGCTTGTTTTGAATGATACACAAATGCACAATTATGTTTAATAAGAACACATGACTGTCTATTCAAAGTGTGGTTCTGAGAACACCTTAATGATTCCTCATCGTGAAATGAATATCTAGTAATTGATCTTCAATTTACTTTAAAGCATAACTATATCGCTTACCAAAATTCCACTAATTGCAGTGTGTACATCACCTAAGAAACATAAAAGATGTTACTTCTAGTGAGTGAGCCACATTAGTTAAAAAATATTTTATCATTTCATTTTCGAAAATAGAATATTTGCCAGGATGCGAATTTGCATTACACATTTTTGCAAAATCATTGTATAACCTTGACAGTGTTTATGCTTAATATACATTGAAGAAATGTTCAAAGAAAAATTGTTGTAAACAATTAACACATGTCAAGAATAAGGACACTATGACACAATGGCCCGTAAGAAACAAAAACATAGAACAGCATAAAACACGCTGAACAACAAGACGTAACAGACATTCAGAATACACTTTTTTAAAACCTACTTCGGCATAAGCACAATGTTTCATATAGAGTGATTTTAATGTACTGAAATCCAAATATTGAGGATAAAGTAATGTATTGTCATAACTACAGTGACAAGTACATATTTCATTTTCATGTATGTTTGTAAAATGAAAACCTATGAATGTACAGTTAAGTATATTAGAAAACTAATTGTTTTACCGTTGTTTGTTAATAACAACCAACTTTGAGTATAATTTATTAGTCCTACTTTTTACAGAGGATGATGTATTGTATTGTCATTACTACAGTGACAAGAACATATTTCATTTTCATGTATGTTTGTGATATGAAAACCTATGAATGTATAGTGAAGTATATTTAAAAAACAACTGTTTTACCATTGTTTGTTAATAACAACCAAATAATGTATATGTATTATTTATTAGTCCTACTTTTTACAGAAGAACATGAACAGAATTGTTTATAAGTGAACTTTAGTTCTTGCATTCACAATACCCACCTAAAAATATCATTCTGAGCATTTCCATTAGTTTTATGAGTCCAGCGATTTAGCAATCAATTATATTACAAGCTGTTGGGAGCTTTGGCGTGATGCTTTCAACATTACGTGAAAACGTTTCGTTGAAAATGACGAATCAATGAGCTAAAATAGGATATTGTATTGTGGTGTCAGTATTGCAACATGTTTTGGTTGTTGTTTATGTATATAGCTAGAAACTGCGTTTGAACAAAATAGATAGACAATAGTTACTGTAGATAAATAATAGATAAAAAGCGATTAGCCTTAATGTATATACACATTTATTTAATAACCATTTTGGTACTGATTGCTTTAAACATTCTTCAACAGAAAGTTAAAATACGGTATTTATGTAGCTAATTAAAATTTTGTTAATGATTGCAGCTATGTTAATAGTGCATTAAAATAAAAAATGGTGTTAGTGCTATCTTAATGTTGAAACTGCGTCATATCAAAATCAAAACAACACACCAACCCCAGGGACTCGTTTTACAAACGTAGAAATGTACAGTTTATATTTTAAAATGTCGTGATGAGATGTAGACGTTGCTCTTAGTTTGCTTAATCACCCGTGACATTATTACAACGATGCCATTTAACATAGAGATAAATCTGCGTAGTTTACTAATATCTAGTTTGTTTTATTGTAGGGCGCAAAGCGAAGTCAAATATACGAGGAAAGTACACCAGTGTTTCTTCCTCTGCCGTTGGTGACGTATCAGACGGACAGGATCTGGTGCTAGATGGCGTTGAAGGCGATGACGTCTGCTCGTCAGACGAGGAGAGTTCAGACTTTTGTGACACTGATTCGGATTCATCAGGTACGTTGTACTTCATATGCATTTGTTGTTTTGTAAAGTGTTAAAATTGTTGCGTGCGAACTTTCACATTAACAAATATTAAAGTAATGGGAAGAAATACGCTAGTCATTGTTCACAAAACTTTTGTCTGTGGTATATAATGTTCTTTAAAGTTTACTTTTATTGGGTAAAATGCGAAACTACCCGTGTTTAATGTCAGTTTTACAAGATATGCAGATAAGGGTGTGTTCTTTTATCATCTTAAATGCTTCTTGGCACAGAGATTCGGTATGTCTCAACCTAGCATGTAAGTGATGGCAAAACCATAGCTATTATTCTTGTTTAACCAATATGCACACGGCTTGCGTTTTTACATATTATTGAATAGTAAGGGGCCATTTTTTCATGGTGCCCTGAAACTTGACATATCTACATTGTTTACAACATTCTTTCTTTGAACATTTCTTTAATTTATATTATTAAAGATGCTAGGTCAGGGTATCTTGATACCCTTATAACCGGTCACAAATGTGGCAGTGTGTTAAGTAATCAAATAAAGCCAAATTTGCGGGCCACACATTTTAACAAAGTCGTTGTTTTGGTAATATTGTAAAATTTAACAATAATTATATTTTGCAGTTGCTTATATTTACAGAAGTAGGATTTATTGCTTGATTATGGTTAAAAAGTAAGATGTACAAAAAATGTAAACAGTTCTGGTCAAAAGATACAGGCATATCATCTTTAAATAATAGAACCTTGCAAGTAAGGAATCGATTGAATAAACATTTTAACTTGGTATTACTTATATCGTGTTGGCATGAATGTTGTTCATTCAAATATGTGCTTGAAAACACTGTTTTAAAAGTTGATCATTTGAATGCAAGTCTTGTTTATTGTAAAGCGTGTATTCACAGTTATTCTGAAGTGAATAACTAGAATTATTGACAAACAACCTTTCCATTGTTCTTTACAACTTTGTTTTAATATGTTACTGGCTTCGAAGCCTGGGCCGCCATCGCAACATGGGGTCTATTTAGCAATACTATTATAAGCGTAAGATAAAGACTCAGAACCTTTTAATATTTTATTAAAACCTTAATATTTGGCAATAACTGGCA
>Ga0224511_10001573_pt1 | contig 14042 bp, 5 predicted proteins | sample SF_May12_sed_USG_2_FD_169988 | JGI IMG/M metagenome (GOLD analysis project Ga0224511, IMG submission 169988) | Sediment microbial communities from San Francisco Bay, California, United States - SF_May12_sed_USGS_8_1 | ecosystem: Environmental > Aquatic > Marine > Sediment | place: USA...
ATAAGAAAAGGAGCATAGTCAAATTTTAAATGGTGAAATATTTTCCAAATGCAGGCACCTGTGGGCCACTCCGACACAGTCGATGCCGCACACCATGAAATACTAAATAAAAACTCAATAAAATAGTATGTTGGGGCAGGAAAAGATTGTGTTGGCTCTTTAGCGGCAGTTTTGTTTTCAAGGCAGATGAGAAGTTGGAGAGGATAATATCAGTTGGTGATGATAAGCTCGTACATGTGTGGCATTTTGGGCGAGTTAATCGTAAACCCAAATCACTGACAGTACGAACGCGGCTTGCTAATAATGATGCCGGCCTCACCAGTCATTCAGCCCTACAGTCTTCTACTCTACACAACATGTGACTTTCTACACAACACAAGACTACATAATGTGCGATACTCTGCTTGACACATGGCTTTCTGCACAATATGTGACTCTCTACACAACACAAGACTATACATAACGTGCGATACTCTGCTTGACTCGTGGGTTTCTACACAATGTGATACTCTACTCTACGCTTAATGCTAAGCAACCTGTGATACTACACAGCACCTGACACGCTGCGCAAAGTGTGACCAGTGACATTGCATTACAAGTGACACCTACAGAAGAACAGGCAATTTTCCTGTTGACAATCCCACATAGAATAGCCCTCGTTTTGATTGAGCCTGATGATGAAATGCATGCCAAAGATCTGAAGTGTTCTACTGCTGAGGCCAAAAAGACTGATTTATGAAAAATTGTTCTAGTCAGCTCTAGACAACAATGATTTTATTTCTAGCTAATGAATAATGATCTCAGTTCAGATTTTTCTAGTCTTCCGTCCTCATGATAAACTCTCATCACTTGTGCTTTCTCTGAAAATACAGTCACCCTACTATGCTTACTATACCTCTACTATTACTATTTCAAAAACTATTGCATGTAATCTAAATATCGAAAAGGCAGTCTGGGGTACGAGGGAAGCTTAGTCAAACTCTGTGTCCTAAATCCAAATTTATACCAAATCCTTTCCTGAAATTTGTAGAATGCAGCCGAAAATGGAGTCTTTCGACTTCCACTTTGGATTTTCAGAAAAAAATTCAACCAGAAATGATTTGGTAAAAGTAACTACAATGTTTTATCAATTTTATGCAACCCCTGACATCCTGGATCCATGGTTAACGCGGACAGATTCCCATGCAGTGATAAAGTACTCTGACACTGGTTAATCATTTAGGCTACATGAAACTGTAATAGGAAAAGGTTCGATAACAGGCTATCCTGATATCCGGTCTCCATGTATAGCTCAGACGTCTATACAACAAAACTTTATTCTGACTTTTGACGCATCATGTTTTACATCAAGCCTGATGTATAACCTCTCTGTTGAGCGTATTATTTTTACACGCGATGGTTACGTATTCAACCAAATGGCTCTGATGTAAAATTCGCATGTAGTAAAAAGTCAAATGTCGGAACCGGCTCAAACATGAACTATTACTGAAGTATATGTCATTGAATCATCAAATCTACCACCCACGTATACGGAAACGATGCGCGATGCATGTTACCTTATATCTGCTTAATGTCATCTATTATATAGGACACCAATGTATATGTCTCACTATGGTATTGCAAAACTTCCTATTGACCTGCGGCCTTGGAATGAAAGTTATCTGGTCATGATGAATGGCAGTGCCATTGTATAAGATCATCTTGTTTCCGCAGTTTCCCCCCATAGAGTTGGCACTCTATGAATGAGCCTCCTTCATTTAACATTAAGGTCTGAATCCAATGAGGAAGAAAGGACAAAGTAACGCTCAAACTTGTGATCGAACCCGGGTTACCTGGTGCCAAATCGAAGCACTACCCACAATAAGTCACTGGTTCTCCCCTTTTATAGATACTTCTTGTAGTTGTCTGTCCCTAATCCTTATCTCGATCAGACAGTGATGCTGTGTTATGTATTATCCCACAGCTTTGAATTAACCCAATGCATGCAATAGTTCACAGTTTTGTCCAGGGTACTTGAGTTCTAAGGCAGTTGAGATGGAATCTTTTAGTTTTTATGACTGCGTTTACTGGAATGTACCGACTGTCATAATAGGGAATTATAGTGATAGTCCCGCATTGAAATATCATCCCTTAACGTTGAGTGGCTAAATAGTCTATCAAAGCTAAACTCAATTCCAGCAGACAGATGAACGGTTGAGTGTATAGGAATGATTAGGCTCAGTAAACTGATTGCTATAGTATCATTTTATATACCCAACGGTATCATGGGGTACCGGGTAGAGCCCTGGGCGCGCAACGGTGAGACCCCAGTTTAAATCCCAGTCATGACAGGATTCCGCTGTGGGGGTGAACCTCTCTCATTAATCCTAGCTCACAACAAAAACGAGCCTCTATGAGGTGGAGCGTTGATACTGACCCCTCATGGCGCTCCACGCTTAACTGGTGAACAAGCATGTATCTAACCCGGTGGCTTTACCATAACGATGCTGTGCGAGAAAGAAAAATGGTACTTCATGAAAGTTCGGAATAGAGACTCATCTCCATGTGGCATAAGGCCAAAGGCAAAAGGTTGCTGAGATTTCATTTCATACACATGTTGGGATAAATCACATAAGTATTTTTGTTTATTGGGTACAGTGAACTTGATTTTCCTATATAGACCATGGTGACGCTGACTCCCTCTAGATGTTACGCTTAGTCTTCTTCTGGCCTCATACAGTGACACACGCGCAGTTGGTGAATATTTTGCAGAAATGTGTTAACTCGATTTTGAAATCTGTCCAGAGCCTTCATCTATTCTCAGAACTTTGCGCTCTTTCAGATCACGAACACATGCAGTCCTAATAAAAGTAACGCTGTGGTGCGGCAGAGAGATATCCTTGTACATTGTCACCTCCGATTGCGTAGGATTGTGTGGTCTCAAGCAACCAGAAGTCTTGCACAAGATCGGTTCCAGCAAAGCAGAGAGAGTTACAATGCACTGGTTGCCCAGACCCCATCAATCTTCATTCAATATTCAATATTACACATCATAAAGGGGATGCCGCAACGAAACCACAGCCTGTTAATGGTAAAATGGAATCAAACCTTTCACCACAAGCAGCTATGGTGAGAAGTATGGTCAATCGACATCAGAGGCGTCTGGCCAAGAGAAAGGACTCTGATCGCAATCTTCGTTCAATAAAACTCTTGAGAAAGTTACCAGAAAGATGAAAGGCCCTGACTTAAATTTTTCCCTAAAACTTATTCTATACAAGCCCTCCTGAACATCCTATAAGATTACCATAGCCTCATGTGGGAATAAATCTCTGAAGCCTTGGTTGTGAGTCAGCCTGGTTGAAACGTTGCACAAAGCCCCTTTCTGGGCCGAGATTAAACGCTCTGTAGGGGCTCTCAAGAAAGGCTCTAATTCAATAAAATCCAGGCTATACCACTGACCTGTAAAAAATAGGGACTTGGTGCGCTGTAAGCCTGTAAGCCGACAGTTGACAACTAATGGCAAATTAATACTCGATTGAGATCCTCGTGCAAACATGATCTTGGCCCGCCATTTGTCCACATCTCACAACAGGATCTTTGACGTAACTACTGAGTACACCTTTGGTTCAAAAATTGAGTACAGTTGGTCTAACTGTCTTTGACTTCTAGTTTATTGACAGGTATCTTGATATTAAATGGTTAACTTAAGAGAGATTTTAAATTCTTCTAATAACCCTTTCTCTCCATCTCCATGGCTCACAGACACGACAGACCATGTGTAGCTAAAGGTTCCGTTGACGAAAGTCTCAGATACTCTTAGACAATTACTATTGGCTGCGTGTGTTGATTCTAGAACATTTCCATGACCGGTAGCGCTGACCTGCTATCAGTGCCAGATAGGGAAGGGGAAGCTGCCAGAGTGATATTGCAAACCCAGCCAGGAAGAGTCATAATGTCCCGTCTGCCAAACGAGTTGGACTAGGTTCACTGAGAGCTGTCATTTCTAGTTGGTGCTCAAACATGTTACCATTGAGGCCATAAGTTTTGATTGATTATGACTATGAAGTGTCAGAGTGACTATTTGCCATCGCTGTTTAACTCATATAGATCCAAAGAGGGAAGCATAGATTCAGCCATGCGCTTCTATAATTCATAATCACGGGCAGTTATCAATGGGCGGAGCTTAGGGGATAACTAGCCAATCAGTAGCCATCAGCTTGCTACCTATACGCACTCAATTGCACAGGTAGCTCATTATTTGTACATTGAATGCGCGTAGAACCAGTTTATAAAACAAGCTCGTTACACAGGATTTCCAGCAGAACATATTTTTTTCTCCTACTGGTTACAATAAAAAACGCCTTCTCTCCGGACTAACGTACAGACCCCATCAGCGATAGTCTCTTTATTCCGGATAATAAATAGAAATCTACAATTCAGGAGCTTTATAACATGATATCAACACTGCATGCAGAATACTGGATTATTACCTAGCCTTTATCAGGTAAGTTACATGCGGACACAATGTAGACTTTTCACCGGGTGATCACGTGTGTTCTCCTGAGGTAGTTATTAACGGGGCGAAAAGCAAGTAAAAAACGAGTGCAGTACTTGCTCCATCTTTTAAAGTGATAATTAATTTAAAAAGCTGTAACAAGAGACTTGTGTGCATTGTGACATAAAAAAATCATAGGAACCTTTGATCAAACCTAGATAAAGATGTTGTTTTAATAGGACTCTTATATCTTATGACATGTGGAGGGACTTAGCTATGTTTACTCGCACTAAATGTAAGAGGAATGGCAATGGTGAGAAAAGGCTTCTCTAAGGTAACATTAGTGGCCAAAGTGAATGCCTGCTGTTTATATAAGGCACTTCCTTAGGGATATGAACGGGTTACTGGTCGGTTTTGTGTTGGTTTGAGTTTCTGGTTAGCAGCCTCAGGCACCACCACAAAGACTGCAATCGACTAGATTTTGGTTGTGTATCGTCTGATTGCACTAAAAGTACTAACACAGCCAGACCTCATCAGCACACATTATTCTCCATAACTGCAAAACTCGGTCAAATTACAACATCTAAAGACCATTAATTTTAATTTCATGCCCTGTGATGTGACAGAATCTGCAGTAGTGTCTCATTTTATTGTTCTGCTCAGCGCTTGGCTGTCCTCCCAGACCTGAGGCCTGTTGGAGCTGTAGGAGCTAGGAATTATGTGAGGAGCTCATTCCCGCAGTGAATGCTCAGCATGACTACGACTTGAACCCTGGATATTTCGATATTGAACCGAGCGCTCTAACCATGGAATTGTCTCGTGTAGAAGCTGGTTTCTCGGTTTTGTCTATTCTCAGCCAACACTGCTCTGTTGTGCGGTATCTGATTCAGTCAGCTCTACGATTTGATGGAAGCTATCTCTCTGTAGCAGGAGAATGCTAGATAATTGGATCTATCCTCTGCCCTCAAGCTGCCGTATCAAGTTTTGTTTTGGACAGGTGTACAAGAATTCCATCTACTCAAATAACTAGATTTATGACAGTTTTGATTTGGCCGCATTTTATGAGAGCCTCCAGTGACATTAGAACTCGTGATGACTGGTCAGTCGTGAGAGCTTCGAGTACCCCATACCTGATAGATAGAGAGGGAGAGAGGGTGGCGCTGCTGTTGGTCACTCGTTCTACTGTCCTTTCCACTGTCCGGGAGTGGTGCACAAAGCTATAGGATTACTGGTGATAGTTCTGTCAATATTTACATCCATTCATTATGCTAGCTACATGTGTCACTAAATACTCTCATTCTCTAAGACTTTAATACCGTGTTGAATAATGCTACTTTAAGGCTTAACGGTCATTCGGACAATTGAAGTTCTTATTGGAAAGATGTTACGAACTATTCTCTAAGTGCCACATCTATTCAATTCTCACTGTCAGCCGGGTGTAATTTGTATCTTTCTGGAAACCCATTTCTTGTTGCCCGTTAGTAATGCACTGTCCTACTAGGCCTTCGCCGTCTCTAAAACCATTAGCAGTTCGTAAATCCAGTCTGGCATAGACAATAACTCATATACTGTATCACATCCATTTAAAGAAGACGTCTCTGTTGTCAAGTAATGGAAAATATGAAAATATTAAATCCGTCACAGTTTGATTGAATGCTATCGAGTTTTCACACAAATCCACTCTAAGCCACCACATGTGCCACTTTGGTAGAGGGTACGCTACCAGTAAAACCCCAACCAAGTCTGGCGTGTCGGCCATTACCTCCTTCCTTCAATCATCCTGACTAACATGCTGGTGAAAGCCAGTTTTGACAGTGCCGTAAATTCTGCAACTGCTCCCCTTTCTACACTGTCTTTATTGACGACAATTCATGAGTTTTAGCGGAAATCCCGTGTTCGAAATTTGGCTCTGTTATGTTGGATTTTGTCGCACATGGTGAAGTAACTCTTTGAGAGTTGCTGTTTTGCCAATTAAATTTTATATATATTGACACACATTTCATGCCAATACTACAGCTCACCCATACAGCTTTTATAATTGTATGTTTGCCCTATATGATGGGATATTTTCATCTATATACAGTGTAAATTTGTACAAGCTTTCATACTCTTGTGACATGTCAACAAGACTTGAAGGTAGCTGCGACACCAAGTCGAACCAATGAAAGGAAACATTCAAAGTTTTTCTCGTACCATTTCGCAACCGTATGCCAAACCAGCTGTCAGAGGTCTAAAGTTACGATGCCTTCGCTATGAACTGTAATTGCCTTTTCAAGATGACTGCTTGAGATTTTATCAAGCTAATTTAGCCTGAATACAGTCTTGGATGACACTTTCCAGCTGAATTTTACTACCAGGTGCATAGAACACCTAGCAGAACAAGGCATGTGACCCACCGGATCATATCTGTCACTACTTATTGAAATGACACCCATAAACAGGTGCTTGTAAGGTGGGACAACTGATCATATTGTAACATTGCGTTTATCTCCTGCCCATTTCCACCCCCTACCAGGCACAAGTACTTGCCACGCTGAACTACACGATACATGTATTCTGTTGCAGAATTCTATGATGGTGTGGTTCGATCTGTCACACATTTGCTTGTTGACAATATTGTGTGTGTGGCGGCAAGCGTTGGCTCAACTACCACTATATTCAACCGATATACCCAAACACGAACAAGAGGAGACAATCCGTGAATTACAAAAGAACCTACTTAATATATTGGGGATGAAAAACAGGCCCAACAGAGCTAGACAGCAGATAAAAATTCCACAGTATATGATGGACTTATACAAACAACAGACCGAAGACCCTGAGGATATGTCTCTTACCTTCAAAAGTAAAGACAGATTCTCTGCGAATGTAGCTCGCAGCTTCCCTCATATAGGTAAGTGTTTATCTGTCACAGACCCGCTTTCTTCACTTTTCTATGAAACTGGTTACGGATGGCCGTTCGTGATCTGGAATCTAGATAGACCCTCGCCTGGCCAAATATGTTCCCTCTGACATGCGCGGTAGAAATTGGACTCCTTTTGTTAGCTAAAGTAAAGTACCATACAGTTCCACCAACTGATCACAGTCTATTTCCTGTAAGGGAGGAGGGGGCTCTGATTTGGTGATCTGTTTAATATCTCGCCTGATGTCATTATCTCTATCTGATAGGATTTTGATAGACTGTAGGGGAATAGCCTTAGTTTTAATCAGTTCAATGAATAATTCACAATCAGGTAATTAGCTGACTGATCTCTCATTGTGATTAAGCGAATTTGTTCCGGTGAATATGTTTCTACAAAGCATCAAAGGGGGTAAATGGCCCGGCTGTGAATCACTGATTGAGTCATAGATCGAGATGAGATTGCTATCACTCTGACAGGATTTAGTGACTCAAACTCAGAGTTATCCTTTACAACCTTATATTCCTGAGTATTATGAGTTAGTTGACCTGTACAAGATATGACACTGTCTATTGGTTAGTGTGGGTTATTTATATTAATTCGGAGATGATAAGAAAAGTCTACCACTTCATCATTCTTTATTAAGAAGTCAGCGGAATATTTTTAATCACTGGGTGTCATAAGCACTCACAAACAGCTCATATCATAAAGTAGCTTGAAAAGGTTTTTCCCAAATCTTATCGCAATGTTAACAAGTTCAGGTGTGGAAAACAAACTTTGGTACATAGGAACTACAAATATATGCACCAGATATCACTGTATAATTGGGCTCATTACTAGAAACACCTGCGGTTCATGATAAGGACCAAATTTAAGATTTGACCAATAGGTTGCCCAAACTCTTCACAAAACCAACAAATTAAACATCAGTATCACTTAGGACCACTATTAAATGCCTGTATTTTGTCTGAATGAACATAGAAATTGTACCGGTTGGCACAGACATTCACCTGGCTTTAGTATAAATTTAATTGTTTAAGCTGAGACGGGATAATGTTTGAGCTGCTAGACTAGTCCCAGATAATGCAGTGATGGGCTGTAAGATAAAGATTGACTTGTATTTAGACAGCAGAGTCTTAACTGTAACTCTAGAATCAAAATGTCAACAGTTTAGTTAGCAGTGTATTGGTTTACAATGCTTCCAAAACTTAGTACTTGCCATAATTACACCCCATACACAAAATGCTTCACTTTTCACCGATTACCAGCTAACCCATGAACCATTGCGCTAGTTCAAGCTAGCGGCCTAATTATATTAAACAGGCTTGTATTATAAGTGTTGATTCATCATGCATTTATGAGCTTCGACAACATATAAAAAATGTCTGTTTTCAAATATTTTACCAAAGACGCATGGGAATATTACTGACATATTTCATTAAATTTGAACCAGTAAACACATCCCAGCATGGCATGTCAAGTCACTGGAACACCTGAACTACGCTAATGGAATTAGAGTTCCTTAGGCTACCATTACGCATCCATCAGCTTATAATTACAGTCATTTGCTTTCGATACTCTGTAATTTCATGCTAGAAAATGTCCATGACATTCTAAAATCTATACATATTTTCACAACATTGAGCTTAGGTTAGGATAAGGGAGCACCTGTTAGCACTTAGCATACCATGCTCATGCCACCACCCGTAATACAGTCTTATCTAAAGCCCTTTCCACGGTTTCCATGAAATGTAATGTGTTGACAACTCCCATTTCTCATTACAGGGACGAAAACTCATAAAGACAACAATAATATTGTAAATTTATATTTCAACATGACTGATATACCAGAGGATGAAAAAATAGTGGGGGCTGAGCTTCATCTGCATCCCTGCAACTCTACCCGACATCGGCATAGGGTTAATGTATACGAGCTGGTCTCTTCGCCGCACTCAGTAGAAGAGGCTATAACTCGCCTTATAGACACACAAATAATCTCAAGCAAAAGCTCTAAACATTTATTAGACATTACATCGGCAGCTCAACGCTGGCACAGCTCACCGAGTAAAATCCATGGTATACAAGTGCATGTTACCGAACTGAATGGTCAGAGAACAAATTCCTCTCGAGTACGATTACGGCGCAGCACCGGTGACTCTGATTCTGATTGGATGGATGAGCGCCCTCTAGCCGTAATATACTCGCAAGATTCTAATCATGTTCGGACTAAACGATCGAATAAAAGAAAGAAGAATAAACGACCTGGCTCGAAGCGCGTACGCTCAGAATGTCAGCGTAAGGAGATGAGAGTGGACTTTAAAGCTGTCGGTTGGGAGGACTGGATTCTTGCGCCTCAGGATTATGAAGCTTATTACTGCCACGGCGAATGTCCATTCCCTCTTACTGACCATTTGAACGCTACAAATCATGCGATCGTTCAGACATTAGTCAGCGAGGTGGACCCCGAGGCCGTACCGAAGCCGTGCTGCGTTCCTACAGACCTCTCACCGATTTCTATGCTTTACGTCAACGGTGACAGCGTTGTATTGAAAAACTACCAAGACATGGTGGTAGAGGGGTGTGGCTGTTTATAGGCCAGCGCTCACTCAGCCCACAGTGGCCTCACAGCACCTCGCCAATTGCCAATGTTTTTTTTCCACTCCGACCTACGATTTGACTCAACGATTATACAATCAATTTGTTATTTTATATACGCACCTGTTAAAGCATTGTGTTATCTATGATCTAGGTACATCTTATAACTTATTGTGGCACAGAAAGCCACCAGCCGTGATTGAATATTTATTGCTGCAGAAATAAAGTGTCTGACAACATTAACTCATTTCATACTATAATTCGCTGACTGTCACAAATGTGACAAAGACTGCGACTAAGGTGCAAGCCTGAACAGGGTTGACATAATGGAACCTGATCATGCCAAAATACCAAAATACTTGCTTAGTGTTATGAGTTACAGAACTGAGCACTGTTTTACATAGAGTCTGCTGTACAACACATCTCTGAGCCGACTGTGTATTCACAGACTCTTCTGCCGGTGAAAATTAATAAGAACGCTGATAAAATTGTTGAAACTTAGTTTGGCCATTGTGCATTGAGTAGCATTCTGATGTGATTGCACATGATCATGCCATCATACATTCTAGTCAATGAACCAGACCGAAACTATGACAAGAAACCTGTTATTACTAACTGAATGCAATACTTGAAATTCAGTCTCCCAACTGTAATGTCACAGCTTGGCGTTCATGCATACCGGTTTGTGTAAGATTCGAAGAGCAGAGTTAGCGCAGGATAGCTCTGTAGTAAAGGCTCGTGCTTGTGGGATTCAATAACAGTGTGTTTCCTGTTACAAAAGAGACTTCTCCGTGTATGGCCCCCTTGTCCTGTCACTTCATGAGAAAGATGGCCAAGTGACCAGGTAATTTACTAGTAGTCAATGATTGGGCTGGCTACTGCTCCCAGACAGAGGATATGAAAGATAGAAGCTAGGGAGCTTCCTGCTAGACCACCATTGCAGAGGCAACCATAACATCTCTGTGTTCATTATGGTTTTTTATTATATCTCCACTCCCAGCTGATTCTGCAGCTGATAGGGTCGGATTCAGTTGGTACCTCCCCAGCCGAACAGCGATTTGACAAAAGTGAAACGAAAATGCAAGAGCAACATGTTGATTGCTTTTTACAGCCAGGTGATGGCAGTATTTAGCCTGGCATGGGCTAGAGAGTTTGTGTTTTGATGTCATGTCTAGAGTACTGCTCTACCTAATCACCCCTGCTAACAATTCCAAGAGGAGACTGTGTCACTAGGGATTTAATGAGATCTGTTTAGCAGACAGGAAGTGAGAGGATAAGAGAAAGGTTGTTAGCTTGTTTCAGTCTGACTGAGTCATCTCACAAACTCATAAATTCTAATCTTCAGTCCCAGCATAATATCAATCCAACTAGGTCGAACCTGTGGTGTATTAAACATACTCTAAGAGGATAACTCAATAGATAATAGAAACTGGGGCTAAGAATAGGAAAAACTGTGAATGATTCACGGACATGTACGTAAGGATCATCCTGGTCTATTGGTTAGTATGCCGAGCTATTCTGAGGTATTCGGATTATATGAGGTATACCGGGGCATACTATGATGTGTTAAGGCATACTGCAGTAATATACTATAGGCGGCCTGTAGTATACTTTGACATATCAGGGTATAAGGTGTCATTTCAGCCAGATACACTCTCCCCCTATAGAATAGCCCTATAGGTACACGCTATAGTCTTCTGCAGATGAATCACAATGTTATGTGTACAGGTATTCTGAACGGAAGACACTTTAGGAGTATCACGGAGATCGGTGTAGATAGTGGTTATAGCTGGGTGTATACCGCACGCCCGCTCAACATTTGTGACTCATTTAGTTATTATTATTCTGCGAGGAAGGATGGAAGATAAGCCAGGGCCAAATATGTGATGGGAATACACGGCTTTCAGACGTACCTAACTGCGATATAGCACCTCATATGTTACTGTTAGAGGCCCTGGGGCTCTTGTTAAAGGCGGAGATGAACTACCGTGAAACTTGGATAACCCGAACTGCAGGGGACCACCAAACAAAGTTTGAGTTATGACAAGTTTGAGTTATGACAAGTTTGAGTTATGAGTTATGCTCTTCCTTTGCTTTAGCCACGTGGCCACTGTAGCGAGTCTATTTCACTCTAGTGTATTCCATTTACAGGCTAAACTTTCTAAAATTTGCGAGATTTCCTCTCATATGAAAAGAAAACAATGAAATTAAGCTTGTTACACAAAAATTTCAACACATTCAGCCACAGAAAAGGTAATTTGATGGCCTTAACCACAGTTTATCTGTTCGAGTTATGACTAAAGGTTCGAGATATGCCTAGCAAATTATCATTACCCAGGCAGGGACCATGAAACTTGGTTTGAGTTGAGCAAGTTTTCGAGTTATCCAAGGTCGAGTTAACCGAGTTTCACTGTAGATACTATAGTCTGTCAGCTGTGTGACTGGGTAACGGTTGTTCCTCAGCCAATGACCGTGTTGGGAAGCAGATGTAAGAGAGTGAACTTGTACCGGCAATGGTGCCGCTGAAGTCGGGTGCCACTCCTCTTCCTCCCCACCTTCACCAGCTCTTGAAACCCATTCTTTGGTGGTGAACAGAGATGTTTTTGAAGTATATCGCGCACAAGCTGTCTTGAATGCGGCACCTTTAGCCCCAGTGGCAAACTCTCTAACCACTCAGGCGCAGTGCTTGCAATTATCAAGGTGAAAAGCATGATGCGGTGTATTTGCAGTAACAAACGTATGAATAAGATATTGATGAGGTGAAAGTCCCACTGTTTGTCAATGGGGAAAAACACTGTCTTCATCGTACAGTCACAACAAACAGGGATATTAGGATGGCCTACACAGACCAATCAAAATAACAAACAGAAAGTAGGTACAATGTCACTAATGATCCGATCAGCCCTTAGGATACTGGGAAAATCCTCGTAACATGAAAAACATCTTTCAGCTTCACCTTCATAGGGTCAAGGGGTAAGACAGGTTCGGAGTTAATCCCGTATGACACTACCACCCATATCGTAGCGAATTCTAGGTCAATTGAAATAATCCTTTCCGCTTCTTCTTAGCCGTGTCACATTTTTTTAAAAGTCTAAATCCATTCATCCTAATATAGCCATGCTGTCAGTTTTATAGGAAGTGAGTAAGGCCCTCTGTCTATAGTAGTAAAGGATCACAGGAGACCACAGTCCACTCGCTGCATGACCCATTCATTTTCTAAGAGAAAGGTGAGACCAGTTGGTACATTTTACAAGACCAGCCTGCGCTGCCAGACATTCTGTTTAACCATATCTGTCTGCCTAATTCATAAATTCCATCTTGCGTAAGTTTTAATGAAACTTTAATGGAGGCTTTTGAAACATATTCCAATTAAAATTGTTGTATGGTTGCCGCATAGTTTGACATATGTGGTCGCAGTGGCCGGCAAGGCTTTATGTAGTTGTCATTGAATGAGGAATGAAACGATCAGTATGTAGCCAGTGACCTATCATTCTTGAGGGTAGTGAGCTTCTCGGTTAGTTACTGACCAAAAATGAGACGGCTCCAGGACTTGTCTGCGCTAATGACGCCCAATGACCTCTGTTGATGGTCACGTTTATACATCCGATAGCCACATGGAAGGCCGTGCTTTCACAATACGCTTCAATTCAGAGGAGTTTTTTTATCTGCACAAGGAAATGAGTGCGTTTGAGCCAAATAAAATAGATATGAAAATAAAGGAATAGGTTAGAGCGCAAGGTTTAAATGAAATTACGCAGGGTTTGAGTCTCAGCTCTTGCCCTTGAACTGGGAGTGTGAACTCTTTATGTGACTTCTAGTTTCTGTTACCATCGAATAATTCTCAGAATATCGAGGCTCATAAGCTTGCGAGAAGAGAAACTCTAGATTCAAGGAATATGTTGAGTTATTTCTGTGCAAAGGCATCCTTTAAATTGATTGGTCAGGCGTTTTTGTATAATTGCAATTATCACTGTACATCTAAATGCGTTATGACAATGATAACTAGGCTAGATCGGGTAGGATAAAACCACAGTCAATCGGTTTGTTTCCAGAAAGATGTACAAGCTTCAGAG
>Ga0224511_10001574_pt1 | contig 14037 bp, 6 predicted proteins | sample SF_May12_sed_USG_2_FD_169988 | JGI IMG/M metagenome (GOLD analysis project Ga0224511, IMG submission 169988) | Sediment microbial communities from San Francisco Bay, California, United States - SF_May12_sed_USGS_8_1 | ecosystem: Environmental > Aquatic > Marine > Sediment | place: USA...
GGAAAGCCTTCAGGAACCACAGGCAGTATGAAAACAATAACAAACAAGATGGCCGTCCTTACTCCTTCATAAATCAATAATAAAGTTGGAAAATGTGTAAGTAGTTTATTTTAGAAATAAAAGCTTAATTAAAATAATAGAATAATTTAAATGGAGGAGATGTTCAAGAAGGCTAAGTTTAAGATACCTAAGAGTGTTCTTAGGTAAGGAATATTAAAGAATTTACAAAAGAATTGGTATATTTGCCATTGTTTCACTGCTCAAAACTAAGGAGCAGGTGTTTTTAAGAATGTGTTTATTATATTTTCTGTTTAGAAAATTTTGAGTAATTAATGAAACAGTATGCTGCAAGAAAACACCATTAGTTTTATATTTTACTTTTTTAATCTTTTTGAGGAAGTCCACGTAAAAGTGTAAATGCGATATACCCTCTTCAGTCAATTTAATCAAGGAAAAGTTAAACTGTTTTACGAAATCAAAATGTATATTATAACATTTGGCAAATGTCTTCCTAAGTTTTTGATAGAGAAAACCCTGCTTTAAAAGTTTTCTAGAAATAATAGAATTCCTATCATTAAAATCTTCAACCTTGTTGCATACTCATGCAAATCTGATGAGTTGAGATAGATATGTTCCATACGATAGACTTATTGGAATGTCCCCGTCAAGGCTAGGAAAGTTGACAATATCGAAATCAAAATCATCTCTCTTGTCATAAATTTTAATTGTACAGTGGAGATTAAGGATTTGAATATCTAAGTCTAAAAACGTAGTTTTATTATCACTACTATTCGACTGCAGAAGAATGAATAGCTGTTATGTTAGTTTGAAATAAAGTATTGTCTAGTGAACATAAATCATCAAGATTCCTGTAAGAATTATTAAACTTTTCAATTAAATTTAAGTCATTCGATTTAGAGAGGTTTTTTATGAATTCACTCTCATAACAAAAAAGACAAAACCCCACCTAACAAACATACACATTAATACAGTTATGATACAGTATTATACGTTTTACTTTTAAAGTCTTTTCTTTGTACAAGTTATTTGCATCAGATAGTTTCTTAAATCAAATTCCAAATAGAAACATATTTGTTTGGGATTATTCTAACACCATTCAACCACTACAATTGCGAACAGAATTCCATTAGTTATTAATATCTTCCGCCGTCTTTGTTATGTTTCAGAAAGCACAGATGTGGTTAAAAACTGTTGCCAAGTATCCTTTTTAAACGTATTTAAAAGAAGTGACGTACTTTCAATGTAGATCAGATAAACATCATTATTTATAACATGAAACAGAAAAGAAGAGACGCATACACGCTTAGAATTTAGACATACGTACGAAGCAAGATCTTTGAGATATTCATAGTTTCACACTTGTTAATGTGCATTTATCAGGAAAACAATTTTCGCAAGTAAAGACATCGTTTGATACTAAATGTTTATTTGTACAGAAGAACCTTTAAACGCCTGTTGCAACTGTACTCTGATTATGTCTTGTTGAACTATTACATATTACCAAATCCCAAACTCGCATTACAAGTACAGTTTGAACACACCATTGCAATTTACGGTCTGCCTACTTGATTCAATGAAATAATTGTTCATTCGCGTGTTTGACGTTAACACATTAGGTAGACTTACTTAAATGCGCCATCTCATTATTTTATCAAAGGGTATGCTACGATTTCCCGTTTGCTGTTTGCATGGAGTATGATGTTATTTCTGATTAAAAGTCAGAATATTTTTGTTATGGATGTGTATATTATTTATTAAGATGATACTAGCTCAGGAAAATAATACTCCTATACATGTACATAGAAACAATACATGTGTAGAAACGAACGTATACCAGTATAGCTAACAAAATGAACTTTATATACCGATGTTACCAGGTTTTACCAATTTTTTTGATATTATGACTATTCAGTAAAAGCACATTTTTTGAAAGGAAATACATGTTCATCTAAACCGTATGTACTTAAAGTATTACATAAACTACAGTAAATAAAATACAGTTATTTGCAAAAACGACGAATAAACGACAATTTTTGTAAGATGCCGATGTCTTTACTGCTATATCCCCCGCACTACATATATTAAATACAGTTTACCTGAAAGCAATTCCGTTTTAAGCTAACATTAATCAACTCTGCTCGGTAGTATACTTGACGTTTCGCCGCGGAGGTCGCGGGCCTTCTATATTGCTTCATCTACTTGTTTAATATGTCCAAGTCGTTTGTTATTATTAATAACACAATCAATGTAAGAGGGTGCCAATAATGAGTATTTATATGGAGCTCAAATCTAAGAAGAAACCACTTAAATGAAAACAATTTACCTACATAAATTGTTATCCTAAGAGTGTCTAATTATATCAAATCCAAAACAAATATATATCGCCTTCGAAATGGCGTCTTTTAATAGCAAACCATTATTAGACAACAAGTACAGTTTGGTGTAGTACCATCATTGCAAATTAAATATCATTATTTATTTCGATATGCCGATGTTTCATTTTATGCAATTTAAGATCGAGTATATATGCACTCAACATAACTTGATTGACTTTACCATCATAAGTGTTTATTTATTACGTGGATAAGCATTACACAAAATGTGTTGCGGATCTAACATATAAAACAAATAAAGATTAATCACTTTCACGTACCTGATAGTGTCTGATAAGGTAAAATGAAGAACAGAAATCCAAACACCAATATATCCATATCGTTTGTATTCATGGTTCTGTTTAGCTACTGACACCAAGTATATTGAATGTTAATATGATTAAGATAACAAACACATTTAGTGGGTACTTAAAGCGCGCAATATTTATAAATAAGATCGACGCGGAAGTTAAAGAAGACCTCACGGACGAATTTCTGGATAATTGTATTGCGTCATTTAATGATTTATGACGAATGAGATTATCTTATCTGGAAATTCAATGCAACGAACTTAAACATTAAACCGATGAAAGGGAAAGCCCCCAGGAAGCATAGCTTGCACGAGAAAACAGCAGCCGCGGTTTATTGAAGCTGTTCACCAGTAGTAATAATTGATGCCACACCACTGACGCCCCCTAGCGCACGAGTGGAACTCCATTTTCAAATGTAAGCTGTGTATAAAGACAAAGATAAATTCTTACTGAGAAAATTGCTATAACAATTCATTTGTACTTTGTAAGATAACTACATCCATTACTTGTGTTTGCGTCTGAGAGTTAAGGTCCAATTGACAAAATGACGTCACTTTGAAAAATGTCGTCAAAATAACCCATTTTAATATATGGTATGTATGAGGAGTTTCACTGGCCTGTACAAACTGTTACAAGAACATCCGTGTCATAATTCTTTAAACATAATGTAAATATATTATATCTTTGCAAAATTATCTTATTAAATTAACCACAAATGTATTGATAAAATGTAACACCCTTTAAATTTAACATGTACACTGTTAATGATGCTTTAGGCATGCATTTCAAAGTGGTGATATTGACATAAGTAATAGGAATGTTTCCATTTTATAATTAAATCGGTAATCTTCAAACATTGCCCTTTCAAATGATACCAAATTCTTAATATCGCTTAAATAGTCAGTTGAAACCAAAATGTCAGACTCGGACACAATTTATCGTAGACTTGATATTGATATTTTTCTATCTAAGAAGGTTAAATTAAACTGATGAAAGGAAAAGCCATTATTCAACACAAGGTGACTTGCTTATCGAATGTGTTTAAAATTAACAGTTTACAAACTATTATAATTATGTATAATTATACGTGTCTTAAGAATATGCAGTTATGCTACATTGTTAAGTTTTACTAGAGTTGGTTTCCTTGTCCTGAGAACTCTGTACTAGTAAATTTAGTAACTAAATGTCATAATTACTGGAATAAATAAAATCTATGGCGTTTTAATACTAGAAAACTATGTAAAATAACAAATCATAAGTGAATTTAAACTTCGATCATGTTTCTCAACAGTGTTAACGGATTGAGGAAGAGTTTATGCGCAAGTCTCTTCTTAAAAAGTACTTGAATCAAGTCAAGAAGTTTCCAAAGAAGTGTTATTGTGTGACAAGTATCAACTAAGAGGAAACACTTGATATAACTCGTTAGATAAATATCATTCTTTAAATGCTTATAACCATAAATTATAAATATAAACAGAATATCCATTTGACCATATACACGCTATTAAATTTAATAAAAATACCGTGGTGTATCTATAGCTTTAGAAATAACCATTTTGATTAGCAAGTTTTGCAGAAATTCACTTTGATTATTTGTGACTAAATATATGCAAACAAACCAACGAACAAACGCAGACAAACATGGCTGCGGTAACGGTTTACCCCGAGAGAAGTTTTATATTGTTAATTTTATAAATAAAATGCTTGAGGTGGTTTAAAATAGTAGATGTCGATATTGAATGTCCATGTTGTTTGTAATTTGCTGAGCTTAATGATACGTATGTCGTAAACACGGGGTTTATGTCGGGACAAATAGCATTTACAATGTCCTGCCGGTACTAACAATGTAGTGTAACATTATGTAAATGTGATACCAAACAAATGTTCTGTTCAACAATCGAATGGACCCGTTCTTAGGTCACAGATCTAAGCACACAGTCAGTTTATAAAAAAAACCTGATGCTATTAATCAGCTTCCACTCGAAGGAGTCTGATCATATAAAACCCCAGGGTTGTTTTATATACTTTAGGTTATATCACAGCGGTCAGTCCATTACCGGGTTCTGGATACCAGTAACAAGCTCTTACTTCGCAAGCAACTGACTGTTTTCGTAAGTCAACTTCACAATCGACTGACTGCTTCCCATCATAAGTCAGCTGTGATTAATAATTGAACCAAACTTGGCTCTTTGCATGTTTTGAAAGTGTTTCATAATAAATTGAACAATCATCACGGAGAAAGTGTGCCACTTCCGGCGGGGCTCGACCCCCTGACCCAGATTTAGTAATAAATTAAGAGGTACATGTAATTGTTACATTATTTAGAGTATCTCAAATAGCAGTATGTTCATATAATTGCCAAAAGGCATTTCTGCTTTCTGCCCTTGTTTGCCATGCTAATACATTTTAACCATGTCCATTATAACCTATTGGTCGTTGTAGTGCTTTTTAACGAGAACGTATTTTAGAACAGTGGGACAACATCAAATAAGAGACTTTTTAAATATGCAGCAACGATATAATCCCCATAATTTTAGTCAGCGAGCTCATTGCTTACATTTTCGCTCTTTAATGCTGATTTTTACTTCTTAAACTGATATTCGAACGTTCAATTTTAGCTATTTTTAAACTTATTTATCAGATTCCGATATTTTTATGCATAATTATGCAAACCGAAGGTAGCGAAATATATTTATTTATAAATGTAAGGGATTAAATATATACACGCATACTTATTTACATACAAACTGATATAAACAGATTTAGAATACTAAAAATACGAAAATTCGTTCTACAACATACTGATAAGCCACCAAGACAACTAAATAGATTTAGATAATACTAATATCATACCAAGAGAAGGCTATATATAATGATTGGTTTTTAACATAGAATATAAAACACATGTTGAAAATAAACGTTCGTATACACGTCTATATTTTTGCTCAAACACACAGTTCCATGCAATCACTGTATTATATACATGGTGTTTCTTATGATCATACATGTACAGTAACAAATTACACTAATTGTTATTACGATATCTTTTAATTCAAAAGTGTTTTGTGCATTATTATTGTTTCATATACCAGACGCGTTCATGTATATGTCATTTGTGTCAACAATTTCCTGATCAAGATTAGAATATTGATCCCCTGCCTGGGAACCCAAAGAGTTAGACACATGACTATAAACTTTATCCGTTTCCTGCGGTTGGCGTAGTGCATTTTCGTCCACTGTGTGTGTTACGTTGTAGCCATACTCATTCTCAGTAGATTCTGAGTTCACGCTGGCACATTTGCTGTACACATTGTCCGTTGCTTTTGTTGATTTCGGATAATTGCTTGCGTTACGTCGGCCTTCATTTAGGTGATCGTATTCGTCGTTTTCGAGGTCGGTCTGTTCCACCAGTCCTTTGCCAATATGATTATAATCGTTTTCCGGCATGCTCGATCTTCCTCCAGAAGCGGTAGTTTTCTGAGTGTCGTTCAAATGGCTGTATGAATCTTCTAGTTGTTCATTTTTTATTCCTTTCATAATCGATTCTGTATAATCATAGTCACCTTCAGTCACGACGTTTCCCGTTTTGATTTCTTGCTGTTCGCTGCCATGAATATGCTTAGCAAGTTCGTATTCGCAGAATCCATTGTTTTGATTGTTCGTAACTAGTGTGATATTCTGAGATTTGCTGTATATGACGTCGTTGTTTGGATTGTCAACGTCATTTGAAAAGTTATCAGCTTCTACGTGGCCCTGTGCATTTTGGCTGACATTTTGCACCTCTATTTCAGGTTTCGACGTTTTACGGGACTTTTCATGTGAAGCCCTTCTACGCCTGCAAAATATGTAAAATCTACATTATAATCTTAAATACACGTTTTACATATCAATTCAGTTTTACATAGCAAGGCTAAACAATATTCAGTTCCGTTGGCTCAGTCATGCTCTTATTCGTGCAAGAACTATATATGAAAAGGCAAACCTTAATATCACCGCTGTTATAACAGCAGTGAGAATCAAAACAACGCAGCCGCAAATAAGCCCAGCTATAACGCCACCTTAAAATATAAAGTAAAATAACTTAAGACGTATGTTTATAATATATTACACTATACATTTAGTTAATCAGGGAAATAAACGTGGGGAAAGAGAGGCACATATATCGTACCTAAAAATCAGATTTGACGATTACATATACCAGTAATATTTAAGAATCATTTGAATTAATATTATAAACAATCAAATTTAAAAGGTCATTATCATCTACGCGTACCATTTAAACTGTTGTTTGTGTTAGAGTGAGGAGCGGATGTAGGCAACTTAATCGCTGCACCAGCTGTTGTCGTTTTTATAGTATTTTCACTTGAAGTCGACGATATATCATGTTCTGAAACTGACGTTTGCGGTAGAATGGTTCATGTAGTACAACGGTCATCTATTCATATGAGAACAAGCTCTCTTTACAATGCGCTCTTTTGGCATAAAACATTTTGTGGGGAAGGTTCATCTTTTAGATCACTATTATTTGAGTGTTTGTCCTCACGATGACACGTGACGATTGCAAACAGTGGTGGTTGCATATTTCATTCATTTGTATGCAAAATCAGTGTTGTATTATTTTATCATTTTGTCTTGTAAATTAAATAAAAGTTGTTTTGTTTTACACGAGACACTTTTTGTGCACACCAATATTGTAAAAGTATTTATTAATATAATGATGTAAGTTATAAGTATTAGTAATGTGTATTAAACTCAGTTCATCTGAGCAGTAAACTAAGTTTGTTAAGAGGTCTGTATGTATGGTATTTTATAAGGTATTATATATAATATTATGTTAACAACAAAACGTATTTCTCACCCAATGTCCAGGAAACATTAAACCAATGGATGGAATGATAATAGTTCGAGTAAAAATGAATCGTTAACGGCGGCTGTCCTCGAGTTGTGACGTTACCACTCCCACAAACGCGTTCCAAGAGTTGATGACCCGAATTTGCAATCTGGTTTTGATATAACGTAGATGAGGTTTCATTATTATCAACATGAAACATACTTATATTTACATAAACTCATTTTTTTTCTCTCCTATTTACACTGACATACTAGCGGCTGTTAAACAATATTTATAATCAAAATATATTTTCAAAGAGAACTTATCGCAAATGCAAAATGCCAACATAATTAGCATAAAGACAACAACGACATTTTCTTACAACTCTTTCTAAAGATAATACCTCTAGTTTGTCGCATTCACAATCGGTGCAGTTTTCAACGTTGTATAATATATTGACGCTTATATATTCGTTGTTTGGCGGGTCGATTATCCAAACGCCATTGTGGTAGGGAAAGAATAATTCCCCACTTGAGGGAAACGAAAACCTGCCCTCGTGTTCAGTAAAAACTGAGTCGTTAGTGCTAGGTACTGTAAACATTGAAATGAGTGACACATGTGTTAATCTTAACAAAAAAGCGCACATAATGACAACAACAAAACAAACCGTTACCAATTAACCGTAAACATCTATTGTTTTGTAAATGTTGATAACTACACTGTTAACCGCACTAATAAGCATTGATACATAACTTAATAGATTTAACTATAACAGTACAACTTGTGTGTTTTGTTTTCAAATACATATTAAAACCTAATTGGCATGCGTATCTAAAGGTGATTAAAGCGATAAATAATGTCAGATTGCAAGGTTTTCAAAAACTGATTTATTTTCTGAAAGAAAGTAACAAATTTTACGCAGAACATTGCAATTTTGATTATTCAAACTCGTAAAGTAATGTCGTTCTAATATCACTTCTAATAGGTTAACGCCCCAAGCGACCCGCAATAACAATATCATCTATAAAACCAAAAAGTCAGCTTTTCATGTGTACTGTTAGCATTCAAAGTATCTGATTACCAACATAATCTTTCTTACCAGCTTGACAGATAAAGGGCATCGTTTTGTTACAGTCTTCCGCATAAAGCATTAACATGTCATCTAAATATAGAGTTGCACATCCTTCGCGAGGTTCAAAACCTGATCGGGATAAAACAAAATACGTTAGAGGTAAATAACTAACATTAGAATAGATCGAGTAGTACGTGGGTGTTCTGGAATCTCTGGCATAGTAAGGTAATCTGTTCCAAAAATTACATCCCACGTAGGCAAAATGACTGAGTGCCAAAACGTTTTGAAAATATAAACCGTATATGTTTTTTCGGTCAGTCACAATTCATTATTTAAGGCTAGTATTCTGCTTTTACGTGAACTCTATATACTAAAAATAGGACTGACAATGTGGAACTAAAAAATCTTATAGACATGGCAAGGAGTAATTTGGTTCACGCTTGTCAGCCACGGGTAACCAGTTAATGTTTTATATGAGACAAAGAATGTAGTTTTAGGACAAATATGAAAACTGTGATTTAGGTTACCTCTAACTCGTGTTTTATTCATTGGTTAAACTGTTAATCTTAACCGAAACAGCGTAGTCAAAATGACATTGTATGAGAAGAGGTTAAGAGCATTTTGTGCCGGGTAAGAAATGTATTCTCGCATGAGACAGTGTTTTGCTTTGGATTTCTTAGTAACAGATCTGACCATCGAATCAAGGAACACATTCCATTGCAGATTTTTACTAAACCTTATTTGGGGACCGAATAAAACAGATCCAGTTGTGCTAGGCACAATGACAACTTATTACTAATCATCCACTGGCTAATGATATTTAAGTCATAACAAAACATTATTTCATGTCTTGTTTTTTCTTGCAATCAAAATTAATTATATATTTTTTCTTCTTCTTTTGGTGTGTGTGTGTGGGCGTTTACTTCACTTCCATTTAAACGATTTAAATATTATTCACTGCAACTTCGTGTGTGGATTATGGTAAACAAACGTTGATTTGGATTTGTCACTATACATACCACGATAAATTGTTGACAAGCCATTTCCACCGCACTCCTCGTCTTGGTTGCCAGGACATTGTTCATTACATAGTCCAGGGTTCAAAAACTCGATGCTTGTCCAATCCCGTAGACAAGAACACACGGAACCCTGGGATTTGAAAAGAGAACACAAATAACCAATAGTTGTACAAGTGAAATTTTACTTTTATTCCTCTATATACATGATACGAAGATCAGGAAACATAGTTATATGTACAAAATATTTACATAAGACATAGATATACAGTTTACACTATATATAAAAAACAAAGGGAAAACGTGCGCTGTATGCACATGTTTTAGTACAAATGCCCAAGCGATAGTGTCATAAAAAAGAGCAACAACAAACAAACAACATAAACAACAGTTGTTTATATAAATAGTGCATTAACACGCAAGGAATGACAAGAAACTATGGTACCGGGTTTACATGCACACATCCTTTAGTGAGGCGCTAGACAGTGATTAAACAATATAGTAAACTTCCAATACTGTGCATAAGCAGACTTAATGTAGAGCGTGTCGCAGAATGTGACAAATATCCCGCAGGTAGCCTTGAAATAGGATTAAATTGTAATGAAAGTTTGTCGAAATACCAAGTTGTGCAATTTCACATGTCCACATGTATTCATAAACAGTTTAACAGCTCTTGCATTCTTAGTTTATTAGGTAAAACGCGCGACACAAGATGTTCAATCAGTCAGGGTAAATAATTCTGTCGATCTTCATTGTACACCAAAAACCCAGGCGCGAACGTCAAAATACTCAGACGTATTCGTGGAAGGTTTCAAGGCCTTAGCAGTTGTAGTTTTGGAGTTAAGCGCGACATACGCAAAATGTATAATGAAATGGAAGTAACATTGGGCCATAAGCTTTGAACGGAACATGTAACAGCATATTTCCGACTTCATGCACAACTAGACATTAGTTACAGTGGTAAAGTTCCCACCAGTAGTGTAGAAAGAGTTGCGTTTACGAGATTTATTTATATTATAAATATATGAAAAATATTAAAGTGGCATATGTTTTGAAAAGAACATGTAACAGTAATCTCCTGGCTTGATGCAAAACTAAGCTGTATGTCATGCATTTGGGGTAAAGTTTCGCCAGGCAAAGAGTAAGAGGAGTTGCAATAACTTAACGTTCAGGCGGACACTCGTAAGGACGATCGCACGCTCGGACGCACGCACAGACGGATAGGCGCAACGCTTAATGCTCCTTGACATGTCAAGGCGGTGACATTAAAAAAAATGATCAGACTAATAAAAATTATGAGAAACAAAAAACCGTACCAAACAAGTGTTGTTGTTTTTTGTGTAATTAAAGATTATTAGCATTACACAACACATTTACATAACCCCCATTCATTATATCAAAATAAATTTATGGTTTTATAGCCATATGTGACTTTCAACACATTGTATTCAGGTGTTGCAAAGGGTATGCAGAACAGAACAGAACGTTTTTGTTTTTGTTTAATACCTGTCCAATATTAAAATTCGACAATTTTAGCAATTAAAGATGCATTGTCTTTATCTTTAAACCCTTATAATTGGCCACACAATTAGAAGTAGGTTATGAATACTAAATGAAATAGCAATGCAACTGGAATAGCAGCATTTCATAACAAATAATGGTTTTTGAAACAAAAAAGGTAAAAACGAAAGAACAACAAAACCAAAAGCAAACTTAAAAGTCATTGCCTGACGTAGGAAACGAACCTGGAATCACTAACAACGCATTCTGAATTGTTACATCTCGTCCACCAATTCAACTGAATGTTTCAATCGTAGTTAAGCTATTCAACTGTTGCTGACAGTTTCAACGTTATGCACGGTCATATAAACACACAAAAACAATTTTATAATTTTATATTTTAACATGCATTAAAATTGTTTGGGTAGTTTCTTTAACTTACGGAAGTAAGATTCCCTGCCTAATTATGGATACAAGTTTCAAATGTAAGGCCTGCATTCAGGAATGTCATCTAATCATTACAAAATATGTAGTTACATAAGTTATTTATGTATTATAAATATAATAGCCAACCGAGCCACAAAACGTCCAAAGTTTATAATATTGTTCTAAAGCCTTACGTTAGGAAATCATAAACTTATGCAACGATCAATCTACCAAATACCGGTAGACGTCGAATCAAAACAACCAATTGTGTTGTCATGCATCTTTTATTGTCTTAAAATAATTCTACGTATGTAATTTACCAGACGATTGTCTTAGTTGTTGGTTAGTTTAAACAAATATTTTGAGACCCATTTTAAGGTATAAATTATAAATAAAACTGGGAAAATGCCTGTTTAGTGCTGTTCTAAATGTTTGCTTTTGTACGGGCCATTTTGTCATGGTGCCCTTAACCTTGTCCTACATTGTTTGCAACATTATTTCTTTTTCTTCCTAAACTGTGAAGAAGCGTACCATGTGTTGGACATACATTGTAAGTGTTGATGGTTTCAGTGTAAATTAATATATTTTGTGCGTGTTTTGGCCGTATTAAAATTTAAGTTTGTAAATAAACTAAATCGCGAGCGAAGTGAACGAGAAAATATGAGAAAATTAAGCGTGGCATTATTGGGGAGGGTGCGCCGGGTGCGTCCACCCAACTTGGACCCGCTAGTGAAAAGTTAAGATTCATAAACAAAAAAGATTCAACTTTCAAGAATAAAGTATTTCAGTTAATGGGTATTTTTTTTGTCAATGCTCCAGAATCGGTGTCCGTTTTGATTGGGTTAAACTGTTCTTAAATATATGTTTTATGTTAATCTTTTTATTGGTGTGATAAGAAATGATACTTTTATTACCATAAGTCCGAAGAGAAATGTTTCGTTTTGGTTGCAAAACAGCGTACACTCCCTGACTGTGTTGTTGGTAAATCGTATTTGATTTGAAATACGGTTGTCAGGCACTTGGTGACAACCTGCATACGTGTACATAATAAACACTATATATGTGTGTTCTGTGTATTGTTTTTAATAATAGAACTGAACAAACAAAAATGAAATACAAAACTATTCAGCTAAACTACAATGAGAAATATTTTTGTAATTTAAATCACTAGTAATATTGTGTTGATAACAAATACATAAATAGGAAAATGTGTACTTGTACGAAACATACCATATTTAAACGGAAATAAATGTTTCCCAATCAAAACGCTGACTAGCTTTGTCTCCGCCAGTGTACTAGCAATGAACTCTTTTCTGGCCCAAAGAAAGGCAAAATCACGAACCAGCTCACCACCTTCTTGTTGACACGTCTTTCTAGCTTCCTCGAAGGTTGAATTCGCTGATTCGTGGACCGTTAGTTTTCCAAATGCTGTAAATGGAACATGAGGAATGTTCCCCCAAAATATTAACTTTGTAATGGACTTCGAGGGATACACATTTGTATTTTTATCAAAATTTAATCATCGATTTCCTCAAATAAATGTGATATATATAATTATGCGTTTACTTTTCAACCATATAAATTTATTTTTACAATGCAAGTAACCTTTATTGGCTTAATTTAAATGAAAGGGAAATAATTTTACTCCTTATTGCCTCCCTTTCATATGAATAGAATGATCATTTTCAATCTTCTTTATAGAATCCAAAAAGCAAACACTGTGAAAGCCGGTATGGTGGATCGTCTTTTAATATCATACAAAAAAGTAATTACAGTTATATTACCTTAATTAATTTTATGTGTGTATGTGTAAATTTTTGAATGCCATCTTTTTAAGTCAACCTGGTAAATCAGAAATAAATGTTCATATTGTGCTTTGTAGCAAATTGATTTTCACTTTACACTTACCTATCCAAATCAAGTCAAATCCTCGATTATTGTCACTCCATTGTGATGTTACAACCTCAATTTTTGTTTCATTAGATTCGTACACTGACTGCAGTTTGTATCCATCGTTATCATATAAGACAATGGGGTCTTCGTTTGCTACTGAAATCTGTAAACAAACTGTCGTTACAGTCAACATACTTATCTATAAATATAGAACACATTTCTTAACTTGGTTCATGTTAACGTTTAATCTTGTCACAGGAAGCGCATACAAGGGTAGGGTCGGCATTACCATGACTCAATACTGACTACTTAGATCCTATATATATTCCTGAATAAAATAATACTTTACAAAATAGGATCGGTTATTTTTACAGGAAAGGCTCCGTGCAAATTTTAAACGTGGTTACATATACGATGTTTTTACACAAAAATATCTAACCTTTAAATAGTCATAGTTATCGAATAATGCAAGCTAAATGTCATTTAATATGATTGGCGCCGCACTGAAGTGCGCGCCTATTATGGAATGGGAATTTATTTTAGCTAGTGGTAGGAGCAGTTTTTAATTTGATGTACAGTTGTTAATTTTTTTGTT
>Ga0224511_10001575_pt1 | contig 14033 bp, 11 predicted proteins | sample SF_May12_sed_USG_2_FD_169988 | JGI IMG/M metagenome (GOLD analysis project Ga0224511, IMG submission 169988) | Sediment microbial communities from San Francisco Bay, California, United States - SF_May12_sed_USGS_8_1 | ecosystem: Environmental > Aquatic > Marine > Sediment | place: USA...
GCTGCAAGACAAACTCAGAATCCGCTCGTCTCGACCGGCACTGTAGCAACTCAATCTCTTTGTCCTTTTCAGCGAGCAGGCTTATAGTGCGGTCTCTGTGTTGGTGCAGTCTGGATTCAATCTCCGCGACTTTTTGCTGACAATCTGACTGCATGGAACTCAACTCCTACAGAATGGAGGCTTCAAAAGCTGATGGCCAAGTCTATTACTGTTTCAGTATTGTGGCCTACTGTAAAGGGTGCCAATTTAAGAGCTGCCCTCTACCATCTACTAGTGTCAATTAGAAGTTTTTCTGCTTCCAATTGTGCGCCCCATAGAGAAGGTAAATCAATGGGTGGACCTTCTATATTTAACCTCGTGAACAGAAACCGATGAGGGTGTTGGGAGAGATGAAGCTTTTACCCGAACTGAGAATCGAACAAGGGAATCCCACCCCAAGGCTCAGTACACTATCTATTAGGGCATTGCTTCACCTATAGTCAGGACAGTTGAAAACGGCCATGTCTTTTATGCTGCTGTTGATCAAACCAATGAGTTCCTGGAGTTCAAGCAGATCGGGTAAACCACTACCGCATGCCAAACTCAGCGGTACTAACCCGGAGATAGACACTCGCCATGTAAACTTTTCACTCAACAGACTATTTATAAAGCCCTTTCAACTGGGCCTCTAAGGAAAATCATGGAAATCCTCGCCCGAATTCCTGTTGTCTACTTAATTCTTTCACTGATTCAACAAGCCATGGGTTTCTTTGTTTGTAAGCCTAAAGACTATAAGTGGCTTTATAGCAGCCTTTTGGCCAGTGTGCCGAAAACTTTACATGGCGAGTGCCTATCTCCGGGTTAGTACCACTGAGTTTGGCATGTAGCAGTGGTCTACACAATCTGATACTAAAAGAATTACAATTCTAAAACATTGACAAGCAGATAAGGTTAAGTTTGAACTGCAGGGACTCATTTGCTTGACCATCAGCAACAAAAAAGCCACGGTCGTTTTCAACTTTTCCGACAATAGCTAGGGAGGGACACGTGTTTAGCGATTAGGTTTAGTCAGCTGACCATTCTGACCTGTTTGTGAGACGCGTGTAGATGCGTAATACTCATTCTAAGATCATCAATAGTGGCTTGATAGCGCTGACATTCTGATTGGTATTTCTCTGCTAACAAAGAGTATCGCTCCTTTAACTCAACTAAACTGTTCTTCAGGTCCTCCATCTCCTTGGAACCTCCAGCATCCTATAAAGATTAGCCCGTCATGGTTGAGAAATTTAATGGATTGTTGCAAGTTGGAAAAGAAGGGAGCAATGTTTTGACTTACAGCTTGCGGGGGAGGGAGGGGTTGGCAGGTTAATGAGATAGCAATAGTAGTTGATGGAGCAGAATAGGCCCCCAAACACATCCTTTACAATTCAGTTAGGGTGTGCTCCCCAGTGTTTCTTATGTCAAGAAAGAGCCAGCTGCTGGACTATTTGAGTGACAGCGCAAGAGGTTATATATTTGTGAAAAACTGTCATTTCAAGCACTATCCTATAGAGATATGCTGTATCTAGTCGACAGAAAAAACCAAAATGATCAATAGTAAGACAAACTAGTGTTAGTAAACTTTGACACGCTATTGTATGCAATAGGCACTAGCGCGTGACTGCCTACAGGTTTCCGGTTCTGATGGAGTATCCTTATTTACTTTGGAGGTTTTATTTTTTAGCACTGATTGTGCACGGAGTTTGTATCTCTCAAACTCCTCCTTGAGTTGACTGTACTCTTCATCACACTTTTTATGCAGTCGGGTCTCATCCATAAATATATCACCAAGGATCACTGTAAAACACCAGACACCTCAGAACGATTCCGTGATTGTTTCGCACATGTAGAGGTTTACAGCTTTTAATGGATTGACTGGTTGAAACTCAACTAGGCTTAGGTAGAGACTCAGCTTAACAATAAACTTTCCTCCTCTGAACTTCACATTTTTTAATCGTTATTCGACTAAAGGGTTCTTTAAAGTAGAGCTCAGCAACAGAGAGGAGACAACTCCCACTAAAACTGGCTAAAGCTGACCCTTGAAAGGAGAGTTAGGCACATACATGGCCATCTTATTTAATGAGCTTTTAAGCCTGGGCCGCGTTTTGAAGCAAAAGGAGTTAAGTTTTACTCATGGTAAGAGCTAAACATTGCCAGGCTAGAACCCAGGATCTTTCGATGAAGAGACAAGTACCCTAGTGACTGAGCTACGCTGTCATCCCATACTGATTGTAAAGTTAGTCGCTGTTTCTTCCGCACAGACTAGCGTGTAAAGGATAGCGGGATATCTCAATGGCTAGAGCGCTTGGCTCAGGATCAAAAGAACCTGGGTTCAAGTCCTAGTCATTCGCAGGGCCCACTGTGAGAATGAGCTCCTTACATAATTCCAAGCTCATAACGCTCTAACAAGCCTCAGGCTTACAAGGCTTGAAGAGCTCGAGTAGAAGAATAAAAAAGATTGATAGTACTCACAGTTATAATCAAAGTCTGTCTCAGTAGAGTTACACGCCTGCTTGAGAGCCAGTTTGAGCTGTTTTAGTTTATCTGTCAGGTCGGTTATGTTCATTTCCACTTGGGGATTCACAACCCTAGCCAGGGCGGTGTTCTCCAGATCAAGCTTAAACGATATGCACATCTTCAACCAAGCTAACATACCTTCCGTCAATATAAAAAGGCGAAATCAAAGTACGGTGATCTTTATTGGAATTTAGGTGAAGGTTGGTGTCGGGGGTATGCAGATAGTGCCCTACCGACCTAGAATTTCTCAGGATACATCATTTGGAGACTTTCTGCTCGCATACGCATACCCCATAAGAAAGGAAGTTTATTTGGATTGCACCTACAAGTTCTTAGAGCGGGGAGTCCGAGGGTTTCACATCTGCGTACAGCAGGTAACCCTGTATGTTAGGCCTGCGAAACCAGTAAGGGTAAAGGGCACTCAAACTGAAAATCGAACCAGGGGCCTCTAGTCCTAGGCTTCGCTAACCCACTGCTTCATGCTAATGTCAGCATAGCGGAATAGTTCAGTAATCGAGCTTGCAGCCATAAGTACCTGGATTTCAATACATGATCATGGCGGGGCCCCTATAAGCTTCTCAACAAAACTCACAAGGTGGACAATGACCCGTCCATGATGCTCCGTGCTGAGCCAAAACTGGCGAAAAACAATTATTTAACCCAGAATCTTCATTACATAACAGTGAAGATGTCATGCAGGAAAAAAGCTACGTCGCTGGTGCTATACCTGGGTGACCCGATCCTTGAGTTTGTGAATAGATTGCTGATCGGAGAACCTCAGTCTCTCGTAGTTACCGACCATCTCACTGAGCTGTGATACTTTGCTCTCTAACTCACTAATACGAAACTCTGAGTTGTGTGACAGCTCCATCAGCTTACACTCAGCGGTATTAGCGCGATTCTGCTCTGAAAGCGGATTCGGTGACAATTATTTTTCTTTGTACGGTGTGTTCAACATTCCCGGAAGTTACAAGTTCTGGACTGGTAAGACACTTAATTTTCTGGCTGTTACGGCTTAGCCTGGAGCACCATGAGCAGGTCTGTATTAGTTCTCCACCTCATAGTCGAGAGACAAGTTTTTTTAAATTATAATTGATATGAGGAGCTCACACTCACAACAAACTGTGCCATAACCAGCATTCGGATCCAGGTTTCAGGGTTGCAAACCCAGCGATCTAACAGTGAGCTATCCCGCTGAGGTCAATCAATACAGTATGTACCTTTACATGCATTCTGTCAGTTACGATGACGAATCAAAGTGTTCTGTCCGAGCTCGAAAGATAGAAAAGTGAGAGAAGGAATCATGGAACCGCAAGAAAAGCCCAGACGACTAAAAGTTTTTATTACGCTTTCTCCTTCATAGTGAGTGTAAAGATATTGGCCGGGAACTTTTCTCCTTGTGTTTGTATACAAAAGATCACAGCCATCTTCCTGCCTGATGCAAAGTGGAGCTCACCAGCACCCAATGGAAACTCCACAGCATGATTATAGATTGTTGTTTTGATCAGCTGGACATGAAATTGGGAAATGGGGCGAGGGGCTGGAGCTGACAAATTTAAATGGGAGTCGCAAACTCATCGACTTGTGATGAGATGACTCTCAAATTAAACTAACTAGCGCGACTAGAGCGCCAACTATTCCTATCCGAAATCTAAATAAACTGGTCATCGGGTTGAAAGTCTATCAAATTAAACGACTGCTTAGACAAAAATTAAGTGAACAGAGTCTATAAATCGTTGACTTGATGACTTATTTCAATATGCATTTCAATGTATATTCGCATGTATCAAACTCATCGAACTCACCCTTTTCAAGAGTCTTGGAATTTGAAGCTTTGATTTCTGCAATTTCCTTTTTCAGATCTCCCAGAACAACCTAAGAGAGGGTAAAGAAGGATTGCATTCGAGAATATAAATGTACAGGACATACTTGCACTAAAGATCCAGGATTCAAGACAGCAGGTCGTGGGCAGGGTTTTTCACAAACCCTCTCTGTTCACCCATCAGGGAATGGAATCCTGACTCTCTTCAGAATCGGGGAAGGTAAAACCGATGAGAAAAATAATTAGTATCCCATCTCAGCTACACCGTTGCTGGTACAAATTGGCTCTCAAATAATCACTTCCCAAAGCGACCATTGGCTGAAGGATAACATTTCAAAACTAAATAACACTGTCCACAATACGCATAAAAGAATGCTTCACCTACCCGTTGATTTGCTTCATTCTCATTTGATTTGAGTTTTCTTCTCAACGCATCCACCTGATTAGTGAGGTCTGCTATCATCACCTCATACTGCTCATTGGCATCAGGCTGCTGTTTACTGATCATGTACTCCTTACGCAGATCTTCAAGCTACAAATCAAACTGCTGTACTAGTTGTTAGGTAGATCACTATGCACGTGTCAACCTGGATCAACCTCTCACTTTTCTCTGAAAGAATGACCGGGTTCTCGGAGGTAAAAGCTGGGTTAGGTCAACTGAACCCTAACCTCTCAGGACTATTCGCTCAGTCTTGTAGTACAATGCTGAGACAATGGGACACAAATAAAACAGAGTTCTCAACAACTGTAGAGTTCTTAAGATGGTCGGTGATGGTTGATGATAATGGAAGAAAATGGTGTTATATGTATCATTGAAATACGAGGCTAGTATATTAAATGACATTCGGGAGCCAAAATAAGAAATGCAGAGGTTAAACGGGATACTATGTGAGTGAATAGGGCGCTGTCAATTTTTAATATTTCCCTGGAATCACATGATAAATAGACCATTGAGCCGCTGGGCTGTTTGCCTGTTCGGGGAGGGGGTGGGTAGACAGTCTGGGAGTGAGGATATACGCCACCTGGTGCGCTAAATCCTCTTTCTCGGTCATATACGCATGAAGATTTTTATTTTGTTCTCGGAGAATGGCGGCATGATCTCGCTGTTCACGCTCCCGATCCATCTGTTCCGACCGCAACTTCTTCCTTAGCTTTACAGAAACAAAATCAGTCAGCTAGGCGATACCAGTGTGCAGTAGAGACTAGCAGGGTAGAAAAATGTCCAACACAAATGATCTTTTAATCGTGGTTATCTTACTACACAAGTCATCTGTCTGATAAGGCTTGGGCAGCTACTAAAGTATCGGGTAGACTACGTTGATTTGATGTCTTATAATATTGTTTTCAACGTGTGGCAGCAGGAGAAATTCGTAGGTCAAAACACAAAATCAGAGATGGTCAGGTGAAGTAGTCCGGGGTAATATAAATGATAAAGTGGTGCATAACTCGCTCGAGTATGCGAGATATTTTAAACTGTAGTGTCACTGTGCACACAGTTATAGATGGCAGTGTATCTTTCCATATAAATGAGTATATTAATCTCATTTTCAGAATGAGCAAGCCGTGCTCGATTGAGGGTACCCACTGTTGAAATGAGTATGCTGCTTCCATTTTTATATAGGTAGGGAGTTGCCTAGTCTTCTAAAAGCCCTCCTATAAAACTATATATAAATTCGGTAGTTTTTAGCTTGGGGTTTTTTGAAACTTGAACTGAAAATTTATTTTTATTTGAAAATGATTCTTTTTGTTTCAGTGTGACTTAAAATACAGAAAAATATGTGGGGTGTTTGTGCAAGAGAAGGCAACTTTTGCTGAGGTTTAATGAGTATGCCGTGCTCATTTAAAATGGACACTAGGAGCTCATTTCTCAGCGAAGATGCTCTGATAGATGGATAAATATTACGGAGTATCCTGAGTCTCACCTCAGCAGCAATCTGGCCAGTTTCCTCTGTCTCAAGCCTGTGTTTCTCCATAGCTGATTGCACCTTCTCAATCTTTTCTTCATATTCCGACTAGTTGAACAGAAAGCCAATATTGCTAGGCCCAGATTGATTCGACAAAAATCCGTTTTAAAGGAGTCATCAATACATGTAAAAGTTGCTTTGGGCCGGTGTCCGTCATTTTCAACTATACCGAGCTGAATGCGAAATCAGGGCACTAGTCAGGGCCAACTTTGTCGTCTGTTTCTATCCCGTTCCAGCTCATGTAATAATATAAGTGGATTTAAAACTAAACACAACAGACTTTCAATGAGACGAGTAAATTGAGAGCGTATCACAAACTGGCAATAGGAATGGGTTGCTTGTGGGTGCCATCACAAGTGTGTAGCTGACCATTATAGGTGAACCACCTCCTGTATAAAATGCCAATGAATTTTTCCTTGCCGAAGAACCGAGTTCGAACACCAAAAATACCTTAAGTGCTTTTCGCTCATTAACAGCAGCTGTTTGTAAGTTCTTCTTCTCTTCCATTAAGTCTGTCATAGACTTGGTGAGATCCTCAATCTGTTGAAGCGTACTACTGTCATCGTCCCCCTGTAATCATTATCGAAAAGTGGATTGCATAATATGTTTTAATCTAGATAAATCACATATCAACGGCGGAACCAACACTGGTGTAAAAAATCCAGGCATGTGTTTTGTATATTTTATGGTTCAGTATGGGCACTAGGCCATCCTGTTTAGCGGATCATCTAAGCCCGAGGCTTGTTCTGGAGCCATAGTGCTAGGGGATCTTTGAGAACCTCACATTCATATTCCGAGTTTGGCATGACCAAGGCCGGAACTCAAAATCTAATAAAAATGAGTTGAGCGCTCTAGGCCACTGAGCCGTTGGCCCGCCGATCGGCTAGTCCACCATCTCAGCCAACCAGCCTGCTATCCCAAGCCTGTTATAGTCACCTGTTCCTCAGTACCGCTCTCATCCTTTTTCTTACTAGCGGCTGCGGTTTGCAATGACTTGATGGTGGCCTGGAGAGTTTCGTTTTCACGCAGCTGACTCTTATATGCCGCAACAAGATCTAAAAAAACCAGTAAATACTGCTCACAGTTCATAAAATACTAGCTCTACTCTATGGTCTTTCAAAGAGATAAGATTAGAGACAAGATCAGCTTGTTTTACACAAATGGCATCATCAAGCGAATGACTGGTTATCAGGACAGTCCGTGGTTTGCCCCGTACCGTCGGCACTCTTTTAGTTAACGTCGGCAACTTGAATCCTGCGAAAGAGAAGGAATGATTAAGTGACGCTCAAATTTGGAATCTAACACGGGTAACTTGGTTTAAAGAGGAATACGCTACCCACTAAGCCATCTTCCTAAAGAAGAGAGTCCGAGCTACTGAGAAAATCAGATACGTATAGAGAGTTTTACACAATGTGACACACTATCAGTGTAGAACCACTGCAACCGGTGACTCATTAATCAGCAGGTGCATATTGTGCTCACCTTTGAGTTTTGTCTCATATCGATGAATCTTCTCCTTTTGAGCCTCCAAAGTTTTCAGCAAATCTCCCCTTGACTCGCGTTCCATGATAGACAATGATGTTCGTCAATGCAGACACACACTGGCTTAGTAAGGCAACGTCACTAGCTACTACCAGTTCTCATAATGAGTCTGCGATGTTGATCATTACAACATGTTCATTTCATCTTTAGCTCAACACCTAGCAAAAGGACAAACAAACCACTGGATTGCTGAACATAGTAAGCCTGACCAAATAATTACGTAATGTCATAATTGGAATCAAAGCGAAGCAATCTCGGTAACTAATACACAGGCACCGGCTAATAAATTCTTGTACCTACTAGACGATTATTACAAATAGGATATGTTATTCACTTATTGTGTACTTTATTGGCAACAACAATTACAATTCACCAACGATGCTAGTAATATATATATATTGAACCAAATATTAGCCAGCAGGTGAATAGTGCGCAACCCACCATCGGTAAACACTAATAACTAGTAAAAGACACTAAGATTGGGAGTCTACCAATACCAGATAAGATAAGTGAACACTTCCCACCAGTTCTATGTTAATAACTCAAGTACCGGTCAATTGCTAACTAACTTACTACGCTAGAACTTCAGTTGCCGAAGACGGAGTCAAAGTGGGACCTACCTCAGAATTGTAGCACGTTAGTCAATTTGAAAATGATAGCACCGAATTGTGAAGCGCAACACCTGGTTCAGTCGCTACCACCCGGAATGATACCTTTGACAACTCAGTATTACTAATAGGGGTGCGTCCAATGGCAAATTTAAATCAAACCAACTGCAGTGTTTACTCTTGGTCAAAATGCCAAACCGGAAATACACTGCTGTACCATCATCAGCCTTGACATGCGGACTGCTTTTCTATAAAGGAGACTGGACCTGGCTGCCGTCAAAAATGTTAGTTTGGTAATTTTCGTACGTGTTCTGCAACTCACTATATGTGTTCGCCCACTGATTTCTGTTGCGCTTTTACATTTATGTTGTATAGACTTTATCTCTCTAGCATAATAAGTGTTCCAAATGTTATACGTTGTGATATGAAACGTTTAGGAACTTAAACCAGCAATAGATTTGATAATAGACAATGGGTTTTATTTGCGCAATAATAAATATGCAATTTGGTTCGAAAACCCCACCAGTCAATATCCGATTCGTCTGCTCACCGGTGAGTGTCGGTGTGGTAGTTCGCGTTGCCTGCAGACTCTACAGTCCTACCACGATCGTTTGGTTTGCCATCTGTCAGACTCGAATGGTGGAACAGATACCGCATGTTTCGAGCACTACTATAGTATAGTGCTACTGCTACCTAACTATCTAGACATACACAGCTAGAGAGCTACACACTTCACTGGAGTGAGTGAGTCTGAGTGACTCTCGAAAGTCTCTTCTCTACGCTTCATCTACAAAACAGTGCGCATACAAATACAATACATTGACTAATAACAGAAACACAGCTAGCCAACTACAGAAGCATAGGTCAGAAAGAAGGAGTGAAGACTGAACCTGGAGATTGAAGAGTGAAGTTACTCAACCGGGTCCGTGATTTGTGTGTTCTCAAGTTCAACTTCAAAGTTCAAGTTCGCTCTGGTATTTGTTGCAACGGACGGTGACATTTGATTTTGACAACACTTTCTAAAGCTAAGTTAATATATTGGACATCATGGCAACAGCAGCATCGGCTCAAACTGGCGCCGTTCAGTTCGACGAGGAAAAATGGGAGAAGAAAGATGAACGAAAAAAGTTTCTTACTATGAAGTATGGACAACACCAGCTAAAACTGATTCAAAAGAGACTAAAAGTAGAATTTTGGTTGGACATCAAGCTCCGAGATATGTTTGAAATAGAGGTAAGTTTCCATATAACCATACAGTGATACACCCAAAGAACTTTAAACAAAAGTTGCCTTTGCGATGCAAATTAGAAATAATATTTGTGGTCATACTTGTACTCGTTCTACGCCATGTTAGTGTCATGGTGATTGATTTCACTCATTGATTTTCCATAACCATAAGCTCATTATCTAGGTTGGCTTATGTTTGATCACTGTAGAATTTCCTATCGTTTTGCTGTTGTCGACAAATTGTCAGCAGTTGACTTGTGAAACTCAACCTGCACCTCAGCCTGTGCAGATATACATGGTGATGAAACCTGTGTGAATATGTACATGTAGATCATCGGTATTGATAATGGATTTTAGGAGTGGGTTATATACAGAATCAGAATGTCGTGATCTTATCTGTGTAGCTGCAACAAATGCCTCCCATGCTGCCCACCAAATCATAACAAAGACAAATTAGTAGGCGTGAAATTTGGTCACTGAACTGCACTTGCTACTCCAGCTGTAAATTGCAATCGGATGGCACTAATATGGTCTAATAAAAGGGTAAAGCGCAGAGGGCTTCTGTACCGACTCATCCATATATTATATCTATTGCATTACTACTGCAGTATAGTAATGTATATACCGCTGTTACTACTGGTGAGTTCAAGTACTACCTCTTGTGACCATACACAAACCTAGTACGATATACAATGGTAATGTCCATGATTCATTGACACTACCTCTTCTACGGTTAGGCGAGGTTGTTATTTGCATATACTGCATATATTTTGTCTTGATTTGGCCTATGGAAGTTCTTTGTATAATTCCCCGAGATATTTGTCTAGGGTAGTTTGTTGCTACTTGCTTTGTTATGCCTGAATCATCAACACTTTTCCCAGAAGATTAGTCAGCTATGGAGATGAAACAAGTCTAGCTTGACTGCTCTATTCAACCAGCTGTTAGTGATTTGTTAACAGAATCCAGACTCCAAGACCGTTATCATAACATTGATTCTAAAGGCCTGGGGTAACAGAACACCTATCTAGTTATGATGATAAATTAGACTGACCAATGCATGGCTACAGCTGTGGCAGCGCCATCTGTAGCGGGTGCCATACATGAGCTGGAAAATGATAGATTACTCATTATTGTGCCTCTCAGTGAAGGCTATGTTGATGAATTATGCCTAGCAAACAGGATGCAATGTAACCTCTACTGACCTTCCCTGCACATAGATGCTATGTACTGGTATCTATATGCCATATGACTTCCTTCAACTACAATACGCCTAACCATCACGTATCGCTTCAGCATGCAGGCACAGGAATTATCATGACATCGCCGTCCTAGGCATTTGAGTATAAGGAAGCTATTCTATTCGGTTGCTTTTTGAGTCTAGTGATAAGATTCTATTGTCTCAAGATAAGCAAAAGTTGGGGCCACCACCTTCAATTGGAACTTGCCAGTTCCCCATTGATAGATCTTTCAATGGAAAAATCAATGACAGACAAAACATTTGACATTGGTTAATGTTATGTCTGAGTCTGCAACCTAGAAATAGGTTAATTCGCCACCAGTAGCCAGTGAGCACTTCACTGCACAGCACCGAATGCAGCTTGATTTGATGTGGTTATCGACCAGACAGAGTAATAATAAGCTTTGATGGCTTCTTTCGGACAGTTATTGGTGAAACAGCTGGCTTAAAATATAACCCAAAACGAGTGTCATGCATATTGTTGTTTTTCCTGAGTCAAAATAATTTTGGCAAGTGGCAAGTGTGCCAGCATAAACTGAATAGTTGGTAGCATAGAGTCATCCTCCTACGGAAGGATAACGCTATAGTGATTAGCAGCGTTTTCACCCATCACTGTGTAATCATTTTGCATTGATTCTCTACCAATTTGGGTAAAGCCCTACCATCTTCTACTCAAACTCTTACTGTTTTGTTTCAGGATGACAATGAAACCTACCCATGCGATCCTGATCTGGATGAAATGCTAGATATTGAAACAGATACTGAGCGGGAGGAGCACGTCAGGGTAAGAAAACTCTACGCGTTCAAGCTTCACATGATATTAGTTTTAGCTCTGTCCTATTCCAGTATTATCTGGATGTTGAACTTATGGTTTTTGTCATTTTCTATTGTGTTGCTCAACCCAAGCTAGAAAAGTCTGTATTTATGGCCAAGTCTATTTCCGCAAAACTTTCACAATCACCATAATTATTCATGTGTAAAATCGAACTGAATTATCACAAAGGACACTGGTTCCGCCTCATTGGTGACTATGCTGGATCCGGGGTCATTTTGGGCATGCTCTCATGTCTTTTTGTACATTGGTCAAAAGATGATTTGATGAACTCACAGATCAAGCTGAACCAGCTACAACCATGGTATTTTCATTAGAGTTGTGCTCTTTCCTTGGTCCCTCATTAGCTTTCGATTCAGCAATACTAGAACAATCCAATGAGCCATTTCAGTGAGTCTGACATTTAAATACACTTCTCAATCACAACATCACATTGATTGTGAGCATTACCCCTTCACTGGTCGAATGGAAGATAATACCATAAACATACCACAAACGACCAACAGTTCTGTTGTGTTTGCACAACGACTTAAAGGATTATGGTCCTCTGTTAGGTAACTACACCTAGAGCGTATCGCAATAGTGCAGATAATTCATGAAGTGTATGTACAATAGATCCTGTGAGGATTGCCTGGTACACTAATGTGTGTGTTTTTCTATTTGCTATACTCACTTAACCAACCGAGTTTATCAATTGAGCTTTGACCCTGTATATGTACTACTATACTGCAATCAGAGTACACTAGAAACACTACTAGACATACAACGTAGTTGCAGTTCTAGTTCTATCTGCCGGTTCTTCCTACCGGTCACCAGTCAAAATTACTCTGTGACTTCACAGTTTAGAAACCTCAATCATCTTGTTTCCCTAAACCCTGGAAGATCTCTACACAAAAAGACTAGTCTTTATACCCTCTCTAGTCAGGAATGCACTCTTGGGTACGCTTATCTGTGCTCATGCCATGCGTTTGATTTATTTCAGAAACTGGTAGAGAACTGCGACCAGCCACAAAAAACTAAAGAGGTCAGTTACAAGTTTATTGCATCTCAACCATAGAGTTAGAGATACTCCATGATATCAGTACCACCCACACTACAGAGAAGTGTCTTCACTTTTATAGTGGAATAAAAGGGGTACTTACCTTTCTAAGTAGAATGAAATAGGGTGTTAACTACAATGCAAAGGCTTTTAATACAAAGGACAAGATTCTTCAGTCTCGGGGTATTCTCTCAATTGATAAGCCACAACAGACAGTGATCTCGTGTGGTGTTATCGTTTTCATATAGGGGAGATAACTCTATGGGATGTACAGCCATTACAAACCAATTCCCTTTCAAAGGGGCTCTATTACTAGCTCACTATGTAGATAGGGCAATATTACACCGATGATGCTCATATTACACGCAAATAACTCTCCTGAAATGTAATCAACTTTCAAGATTTTCCTGGTTACCCGCCCCTCCGGTGTAGATAGTTTAAAGCAGGAGTATATGTTGATACAGTGGTAGTTACCCAATGCTCATCCAATGCTCGATATGTGGGTCAACAGCTGGAAATCATAGGTTTCAGAGTGTACTACAGGACAACTCTACATAATCTGCCCCAACAGCTTGACACTGCCCCTGCATATCGGGCATTTACCGAGTACCTTGCCGCCTTATGAAATCTATAAAGTCTAGCTAGTTAAGATGTTACCCAATAGGCTTTTTTCCTGGTTCAATGTCCACCGGTCGTGGCAAAATGAAACAAACTTAATCTGTTAACCGAAACTGATAAAGGGAGTTTCATTCTGATTAGATATTATTGTATGTGCTGCGGACAAGCCATCATCTTCTGTGAGTAAACCAATGATAATCCACGTTTCTTCTTGAAGGAGTTTGTGGCTAAAGTGATCGAGAAACTCAAGACTTTGTAAGTGTATCAGAATTGGGATACATTATGCATGATGAGAAACAGAGGTAGATTCACCCTCACTCCATGGTCACCATGCCACTATACTGCATGTACTGAATTCTTTTAAACAATTTTTAGAATAAATACTATGCAATCTGATAAAAAACTCTGATTTTACGACCGATCTGTTCAAACAAGCTAGACACAAATTAGCATCCCGTATCACCGGCGCAAATCATAGGCATGGTGCAAACAGGTGATATCTTTGCCTAGAGCATGCATACAAGAGAGCCACAGTGTACAAACTAGCACAATCACATAGATGTTTTGAACCCATGAAAACATAAGAATCTGAGCTCATAATGATGTTTG
>Ga0224511_10001576_pt1 | contig 14032 bp, 4 predicted proteins | sample SF_May12_sed_USG_2_FD_169988 | JGI IMG/M metagenome (GOLD analysis project Ga0224511, IMG submission 169988) | Sediment microbial communities from San Francisco Bay, California, United States - SF_May12_sed_USGS_8_1 | ecosystem: Environmental > Aquatic > Marine > Sediment | place: USA...
AAATGTTGACGCACGACGCACGACGGACGACGCACGACGCACGACGACGGACGACGGACAACCACTGACCACAATAGCTCACCATGAGCACTTCGTGCTCAGGTGAGCTAAAAACACACACGCTATCATTAATATATGATAAGATAATTAATCAACTTAAACCTATGTAATATGCACAAAACATAGTTCTAAGCCTATGAATGAAGTGCAGATGCAACAATTAAACGACATATATATATATAAACGATTGTATGCTTTTCCTTGCAAATGTCATTAAACACATGAACGTATCCTACCAGATAAAAGTTGTTGTTATTACGTTAATGGTTTAAATGATATTTATTAATGAACTTAATTTGTATCATAACAATACAATTGGTACCAAAACTGCCATCGTATCAAACTGTTTAGTATTCCTTTAGAAAAAGGGACACTGTTAATTTTTATCTGAATAGTTATTTTTTTTAATCGGAGATTATGAAAGTTAAGCAATGAGAAGCACAGTTTAAAGGATGGGCTAATATGAATGGACTTAAGTTGTTAGAGATGATTTGCCTGTATCTTTTGATCAGAATTGTTTACATCTTCCTTTTTAGTCATACTTAGGCAGTGAATCCTACTCTCGTAAATATGAGAAACTGCCAAATATTGTTAGCCATGCATGTAAACATATTACAGAACAGACTACTTTGTTGAAAAAGTGTAGCCCGCGATTTTGTCTTTGTTTATTTATGTTTCTACCCATAATGTACAATGAAACAGTTAAATAAATTGACTATTATCGATACGTTCAGTGGTCTGGATCGTCCAGAGGTAACGTACAGAGGTAACGTACAGAGGTAACGTACAGAGGTAACGTACAGAGGTAACGTACAGAGGTAACGTACAGAGGTAACGTACATAGGTAACGTACATAGGTAACGTACAGAGGTAACGTACAGAGGTAACGTACAGAGGTAACGTACAGAGGTAACGTACAGAGGTAACGTCCAGAGGTAACGTACAGAGGTAACGTACAGTGGTAACGTACAGAGGTAACGTACAGAGGTAACGTACAGAGGTAACGTACAGAGGTAAAGTACAGAGGTAACATCCGGCTGCGGTGTGAGAGGTCCCTGGTTCGATTTCCGACTCTGGCAAGGATTTTTACGTTTGCTTTTATGTTTCATTGTTTTTGTGATTTTACTGTTTTGTCTAAAGCATATTATTTGTCATGAAATTTTGCAATTGCCTTTGCAATGTTCACTTAACGTACAGCAAACTTTGTGACCGATTATAAGGGTATCAAGATACAGATGTAACATCTTTAATAATATGTAAACCAAGAAATGAAGATATATAATTTATGTGAACAGTCAATGTACTTTCTTGACGTTGAATAAAACTAACAATTATAGAAAGACAACATGGCGGACAAAAACATTGCCCAAAGATGCATGTTACATATTATTACAATGTTTAATTTTAAACAAACCTCTCACGTTCTGTATCCACTTTTGTGTGTACATTTTCATTCACACAATTAAACTTTTATGCTATCGATATATAAACAAATTCATAAATCTGAAAACTTAAAGCATTTCACATGACTACCAGGATGTAGAATAACCTGAACAAACAATAGCGTAAACAACAAATAACAATAAAAGTAAAAATAAACAGGGAATATCATATTTGTAACAGTATACTTGTTTGAAGTTGATTGAATTCAGATCTTTACGTTAAAGAAAATAACAAAATGCCTTTTCGATTAAAGTAACAAAGTGGCTTACTTAAAGAGTAGGTGGTCATAAAAGTAGAACAAAACATTTTATATACCAAAATGTTCGTCAAAGTCTGAGAAATCTGTAACTGGCGGACTATTTTGCAAACGTGCAAACTTGGCAATCTAAAATGGCGTCCAAAACGACCGGTGTGTTTTGCCGATCTAGGCAGACATTAACTAAAGCCTACATGTTTGTATAAAATACTATGACTAAAGTAAAACTTTAAAACGATTAAATATTACATGCGTTTGCAAAAAGCCCGCCAGTTTCATATAATACAGACATAGATGCATATTTTGGCATATAACAAATCTTGTTCAACGTTTATGGTCACCTCACTTCAAAAATTCACGGATTGTCACCATATTATTTATAGTAAGAAATGTGATACACGCACACTGCCTTAACATCATCTCTACCAAGTCTACCCGCTTAGCTTAACTTAGAGTCTGGATTTGGTATTTAAGGGGCAGCGGTGCCAGCCCCTACATGTTCGGCAAACTGTCTCCGCGATGAATGATTCAAGACATTTTATTTTGTTTAGCCTGGTAAAGCTGTCCTTTTCAGTTGAGTCACGTAAAGAAACAATGAAAACCCGAGAACGCTGGATAGGTGGACAAATCGCCTGGATATACGGTAGTGATATACATAAGATCTGTGTTGTCAACAGCAATAAATCAAATAAACAACTTTAACTTTACAGAAACTGAGCAGATAAAATACAAAAACTATAAACTTCTTAGAAAGTGGGTGCATAAATGTAACATCAATAAATCAAATAAATTGTTTAAATCTGGCTTGAATCTATTGAAATCTTAAAGATGCAGAAATCAGTGTCACACTCTACAGTAAGACAATAATGTTTCGTCCTCGTTAATTTACTTTCCCAACTTCACAAATGTAACCCATTGATGCGGTACATGGATAGTCTCCCAGCTCGTCAGTGTCAATGAACAGACAGTTAGCTGCAGTGCCCCCATTAGGCTCAGGAATTGTGCTAGGTGACATGAACGGAATGGTGACCGTCTGTCCGTCTTCTGTTCTCCACGTTCCCTCCTGGGCGGCATCAGACCCGTCAATCCAAAGGTCATAATGGTCAAGGTAGGCCTGCTGAATGGCATTTCGCTTGGCGGTAGTCGTCACGACTGCTAGCCTCCAGCCTAGAAGCTTGCACGCGTTAATCGCCTCTGGGCGGCTCTTGATGTCAGCCGAGTTGATATAGATACAGATGTTGTCGAAAACAATTGAGCAGCGGATCAGCTAGAAAATGAACAACCACGTTACACATATATTTATCATTTAAATAGTTTACTAAACAGTACAACAATAAAGTATTTTACAAGTCTTTAATTCTAATGATAAGTTTGTTATTTCATAAGATATTTTAATTAAACGGTCAGCAAAAATAATAAAACAAACTCACATCTTCAAGATTATATGTGAAGTCTCCAAACACATTACAGCTTTCCGCTGTGATAACACGAAATATACAAAGAGTGATTTGAGCATATTTACCAAAGAAACCTTCCAGGTGTCATTACTGTAGAACGATAGACCCGCTTTGTCTGTGTTATGTAACAGCTGGCACTGCCCAGTCACACCGTTGTAACTTATTGCCGGACAAGGAGGCAGTTGACTGGCGCAGGCGACAATGCACTCTATCTTGCTGGAAGCCTGTCTCGTTTCAAATAAAAAATCATGTAAGGAGGCTGTGGTCGAAAATTTAAAATTTGTCGAAGAAGCATTGCTGAACAAGAAATGCACAACAAGTGTAAAACACAATGCGACATTTAGAACAATCCATTCCATATTGTTACGTTATGGTTAACCTAAACGCCTGTCAATTCCATCACAAACTGTAAAAGTTGGAGACCACTAGAGCCAACCGTGAATGCCTATCTGAAGTGCACACTACTTATTAAACGTTTTATTGTACAATACGAGAATATATTTGGACGAGTACACAGCTTGAAAGTCATATTGGACGAGCCGTGAGGCGAGTCCAATATTACTTTTAATGCTGTGTACGAGTCCAAATATATCCCGTATTGTACAGTAAAACGTCTAATAACCTTTTTATTCTACATCTAATAAATGAAACATAACTTTTTAAGCGTTAAAAGACTATTCCATATATATTTCATATTGTACGGTTCAAAATTTTATTACGTTCTACATTTCTCTAAATGAGTCACTGTCACCAGACGCTTTCATCGTCTCAGTGTGTTTTGAAATACAAGCGCCTACACGATCACGTGTTTTTTCATTCTGATACTTGTTACGATCAACGGCTTTTATCGTTGAAAAACAATGGTAAAGTGCACTTGCACCTAATCATCCAAAACGAAAAAAATACGGACTTTTTTGGATCCAATACGGGAAAATATTGGACGGTCACGTGGTACAAATAAAGGACGCTCATTAGATGAAGTTATTAGATGTAGAATAAAATGTCATTATTTACGCGTAAAGGGCGTTACGTACGTCGTAAAGGTAAAAAATGCAATTTCGTAAAGGTTATAGTCTGCGTTCATGTTTACATGTTTGTATTAGCAGACGTGATGAAAATAACAAAAACAACAAATTGTCCCGCCTGCAACAATCGGCGTTCACGTCAAACACTAACCTTGACGTACTACGTCTGCATTTGGTTAGCCGTAATGCACAAGTCCCCAACAATAAAAAAATTAATTGCACTGTTGTTGTAGAAATCAAGTTGTTTCTCTGTGTTGAAACAAAATTTGTTTTTACTCATGTCCAAGTCTTCTTCCATCGTCTGTGCTAGCAATAGATCTAAATTATTTAGTTTAATTAAACAACGATAGTTTATTTTTCGGCCGCCAAAATGGGAGAAAATTCGTAACGTCAATTCAACTGCGTTTACTTGGTTATGTCCCGTTGTCATTAGGGGTCGAAAATCACACGACGCTCCTTATTTCATGCTTAACGACGTTTGTTACGCCAACATAAGACACGAGTAGCGAATACGCATCCATTAGTCAATTTTCAACAAAGCCTCATTCCCATATAAAAGTATAAAAATGTTTTGTGATTTTATTGTTACAAAGTTATAAAATTTAATTTCGAATCAGATTGAAGTTTTATGATACAAAGAAATCTTGAGTTACACATGCAAAACATGCATTTTAGCGTTAAATTTGACATATAGCAATGGATCAATTTATTGTTTTGAAAATTGCAATATATACGACACAAAATCATTAATCATAGCATGAAAAATGGTATTTCTTAACACTGTAAGTAAAACGTTTTGGCTGTATACAACTCTGGGCACACGGGGTTCCGGTTCAACGTTGATATTTTGTCTGTTCATGTATATGCGACTACATCATTTTATTTTTTAAATCATATTGTATTTAAATGTGTTCTTATTTCCGATACAAAGGGACATAATTTCGATTTTTTATTTGTCAACTTTTCAATTAACCCTTTTAGCTGTCAGTTATTAGGGCAACTTGCGAGGAGCAGTATCTTTATGATCCTTTATTGATAAATAAGGTCATGGCGCATTGTGTAAATGAAAATGACAAAAATAGGTTATCATTGTTATCAGTGGTAATATACCAGTATGTTATCAGATATTGGCATGGACTCATAACATCGTATTGAATGTACACCGTTTGAAATGTGGTCTGTCAGCATTCCGGTATATTGCACTTTGGCCACTGATTAGATATACATGTACTAGTAAACTAACGACATGTAAATACCCGGAGCGTATTAGGAATGTCGAAGTGATTCGATAAATAATTAGAGTTCATTACACGGAGCTCTATGGTATGCCAAGGGCCCGTATTGGCACACCTTCGGTAGTATTGGCCTCCGAAGGTGTGCCAATACGGGCCCGCGGCATACCACAGAGCTCCGTGTTATAACCTTTTTCGGCGTAGCCGTCTAAGCTCACTTTTGACCTACATTTCTGTATAATGACGTCTCTCTGGGATTTCAGAAATCCGCCGTTCTATTGGATGATTTAATAAGCACTGAAAATGACGTGTGGGGAAACAGAGAAAATCCCGTTTTCGATTGGATGAACCTGATACGCGCGACACTTTTGTAATGCATATGTTTTACGAAATTTTGCTTCGTTCGTAGATTAAATTGTTGGGGTATTGCTTTCTAAATTGTTTTTATATTGAAACAAAAAACAGTTACGTGTCAAATTTTTTATAGATAAAATGAATTACGTCTCTAGATGTGAACCGGTTTATAGTAAAAAGTCTGACATATTACCCTTGGACCTACCTAATGGAGTAAATTCTCAAATATTTCGCGAAGTTTATTGATATTTTGCTAACGATAGACAATTGTTTGTTCAGAGTTTATTCTTAAAAATGAACTAAAAGAATAATGCTTAACATTCTCTTTCATTTCTTTAAGTTTAAACAACAATTTTCTCAAACAGGTACTGCACACATAAAAGAACTTAGTTTTTCAACATAATCTGAAAATAAAACAAGCTAAACGTATTATTTCTACATCCTTTTGCGTATAAAAACCTATAGAAAAACACACAAACATGTTTCAATTTTGCCACGTTATGTAAACAATAAGTAAAAAGGTTTCCTGCGGTAACGGACTTTTAAGTGTTAATATTAATGAACCACACGTAGGTATACATAAAAATGTCCGAGATTTAGGCTCTGTCCGAGGTTAGGAATCTCACCAGCAGGCCCGGTTGGGCATACGTTTATCATTAACAACAAACATAATTCAACAACATGACAAAGATCAAAACAAAAGTAACTATAAACTGGCAAACATTCAAAGGAAGAATTCTCATACACTGCGCTGTTCGGCAGCTGTATGTAATCCGCTTTACTAAAAGAACAATGGCCACCAAGGATCGAATTAGGCCCCGTCTTGAATGTTAATCAAAATTGTGTTTTCATGAAAACCACTGTATAAGACAAAAACACATATTCGACCTTCAAACTGTTTTTTCATTCTGTGTCGTAGACTATAAATATGCATATTTTAACGTTAGTTTCGTTTTATAAGAGAGTATAGATGGAAGTAAAAGTTGGAATTAGGAGAAGAATATTGGGGGAAAATGGGTGTTGGATGACTGATGACCTAGAAAAGAAACCACAAGGAATTTGGTGAGTTAAAAAAGTTGTTGGTATAATTGCCATTTTTTGTTGAAATCGTTTTGCTTTTGTTTCATACTAGCAATGACATCCTCTACTAGTTGTTTATCTTTGACATATAATTTAAAGCCTGATATAACTGGAATAGGGTTTTGGCATTTTTCTTTAAAAATAAAGTATTTCGCTTTTACTAGCAAGTAATTGTTTTGATTCTGTTCTAGTAGATTACAAAAAACTATGCAGTTGAAGTTTATATTGTTTTCAACGTTGAGTTTTTTCAGAAAAGTATCGGTAAAGGAAGTCCAAAATATTTGTATGTGTTGACATTCCCAAAATATATGTGAATCAGGGTTGCTATTACAGAATTCGCAAAGGCTCGATGATACTATGTTGCATATAAAAAGAAACGTGTTTGTAGGGATTATTTGATAAAGAAATTTAAATTGAAATTCTCACTAGTGCGCTAACGATCGCGGGGTTAGTACTTTTACAAAATATTGGCGACTGTCATCTTACGTTAACGTGAACCCACCCTATCCCCCCCAACGGATGCCGAGCTATGATTTTGTTGATGCCCCGTTACGCTGAATTTCTCATTTTTATCGCTTTCTTCGCGATATGCATTTAAACAATTTAAACCCAAAATTCGGCCAAATCTTGCACGAAATATAACAATTTATATACCTAAAACTGATATCAAACACATACATAAGCATTACACATCATAAACTTAGACTACAATGTTGAAGATTGTAAGGTCTTCAGATAGATAGATTTAGATAGATTCATTTTGAATTCTTTAAGTCACAAAATATACATGTAATACTTACCAACATCCAGCACCGGATAAAAATTACTGTTCTAGTACATGCATTTATTTAATTTCGGCAGTAAAAATTGTTAAATATCGAAATAGACCGATTTTTTCCGAAATCTAGTATTTAATTAAAAACATATTGCATTGATTAACACATTTTTGACATTATAAGGTGTTTTGTGTTAAAATTTATTATATTAATAAGTAATGTAAACAGTTTAATGAAATTCCTAAATGCAGGGTAATGCTTTGGTCATAAACCATAAACGTGCACCGTACGGCGTCTATTTTACAAAAAATCGAACGATTCTATGACACCCGTACGGCGCCCGGCCTACGATAAAAAGTCCTGTTTAAGACCTCGTGCGGTGCATGTTGAAGTACTACTTAGAATTCCACGGCGCCCGTACGGCATTGTGTAGGCTCATTGAAGGTAAATTGACATCGACCGGGCACCGGATGTTGTTTAAAATTGAAATGTCGATATTTTAACTGCGACCGTACGAGCACCTCCATCACTCTCAGACTTACTTTTTTTAACTTATAATGACAAATTCTGATATTAATGTATACATCATTGTACGTCTTTTTAGTTTTAACTGTGTAAAATCGACCGCGCACCGTAATCTTTCGTACGGTTCCCGGCCGGGCATCAACCGATGTTATTATATGTAGACGGCGGCCGTACTTATTGTAAACACGTAATGAAATAATGTTAAAAATCGTCCGGTGCCCGTGTGATTCTCAATTATGGCAATGAGTTGCAAAGCATTGAAATCGTGCGGCGTCAGTTTTATTTGTGGATAATAGCATAAAGAAACACTGGTACGTTTTTGTGTGTTTCAGTTTGTTTTAAACCCACTTTGTGTTAAACTTATTACACATGTCTTAGTTTAACAAATTCACCCCTTGTAGATCATGTCAATTTAAACACACAAATAGATCGACTAGTTGTTGATTTGCGCATTTTTGTAATTATAAATACACTATTTTGACAGATAGTTTGATAGCAGATAGCAGATAGATGTTGTATTAACGGACGCTTCTTATTTACGAGGTTCGCAGTTCTGGTCGGTTAGTATTCGAGATCCTGACAAATTATCATTTCTACATTGAAGCCTTCGCTTGAATAGAATATTGTATAATAACAATTATGGTAAGTACGTGATTTAAGCATTGTGATACGTTTAATCTTTTATAATACAATTTAAAGGTATATCAGTTTTTTTCTATTTTTAATTCATTACAAGAGTATGCCGGATGCCGCCAATTCTAACTGATATGTAACTTATATCCATGCGACCGTAAGTATACACTGACGTCGTGCTTTTGCACCGACTTTGACGTGTACTGTGTGGGTTTAACTTAATATTAAACAAAAACGTCTCGAACGATTACGCCTTTTTTGTAATTTTTTTTAAAATTGATTTAACTTGTATTTAGTAACTTTACAATAAAATCGCTCGGGTCAATTCCTTTAAAACAGAGTTTGATTAAAAAACAACTCTTTTAATTTACAAAATTAGTAAACACATTAAATAAATGAACAATGTTATTATCCTCTTACATAGACAACTTTTTTATCAAATGAAAGACACTTTTGTTGGCTTTCATTTAATGAGCCTGTTAATTATCCAACATATTAAACGAACAAATTATTTTGAAATACAACCATACACTGTCGTCAAATTATAAACGCTGGTTTTGACGTCAAAAACGACGTCATTGCGGGTGTCCTGTTCCACCTTAAGTATAAAAGTTCAAACACTAAAAGACAATGTTATTATCCGAAAGTTACGGAAATTGCCGATTGTTCATGTATGAGCTGTCAAATATCCCTTTCATCAGTTTAATTTTAACTTACTACAGCTAAAAAATACACAATCCACTTGTTTTGAAGAATGATGTGTTTGTTGTAACGTTGTTGTTACACTTTTGTGCCGAGTATTGTGAACACACTCATACTTATTAATTTATTTATTGAAATAGACATAGCTTTGTTATATTCATTTTTTCAAATAGAATGATATTCATAAAAACAACAAAAGTATTTTTTTTAAAATAGGCCTGAATAGGGAAAACAAGATACATAATAAGCACTGAACAAAAACAATAATAATTCATGCAAAAACATTTTAAGTACTCAGCAATATCCCTGTGTGAAAAACACATAATACATTTTAGCACTGAAAGTAATCACTATATCACACATTTAGATTCTAGCTTCTAATAAACCTACTCTTACATTAAAAAGTATACTCAGTAATTACAAAAATACAAAAATGCAATAATTTATATACAAATTTATTTGATAAATTTAGGTCAATATACAAAAATATTCAACATAACACTACCTCATATCATCAACATAAGAAATACATTTTTGTCATTTTGGTTTTCATTTACATGTACCTAAAAAATATGTATAGTGTTGTGGTTATTTTAATGTATTAGTATGTATCGTTGTTTTATATCGCCAGGCAAACAAAAATCTAAGCGGTTAAAATTTACATACAAACTAAACGTGGAATGTGTAACTCGCTGAACTATCACTTGAACTTGTTTATTCCTCGCCAATAAATTGTTCGACTATTCCTTCATCTATCAAACATCATCTTCAAAGAAAGTCAATGGTACATTCATGTTCTTCGCCTGTTTCCTTAATCAACCATTTCATTGTAAACTCCGTCTCCCCAACAACCAACGTGTCAACACTAGTCACTAGACGCGGCCATCCTCCAGAAGGAGCCGCCACTTCTATCCTCCCCACCTCCTCACACTGGTCCTCCCGTCGGAAGCAATAGGTGGGGTTGTTCAACGGTGATCGCCATAGTGTGATAACGCGTGGTGTGTGTTTCCTCTCTGGTTTTTGACATGTTTCACAACTCTCACTTGAAAACTGCTGCCCGTCCTTCAACACCTGTCCGGCCTCTATCATCTTCTCAAACACGCCTCTACACCAAGCCGTACCCTCGCTTTCAAACTTAAACTCGAGAGGATGAATCTTCTTGTTGAATGGTTGATTGAATGCAAACCCATAAGAAAACCGTGATCTTCGTTCTGTGATGAAATGTGGCCTCGTTTCCGCCATTACAGCTCCCTTCACAACAGCGAGGCGGCCGTCATCAACGTGGATGATCTTCATGTCAGGGAAGGCTTCCACTATTCTGCTGCGCAGGTAATCGGACTGAGAATATCCGCCGACTAAGAGAATGTATTTGATCTTATCTTCAGGACAGTCTATTAGAATTGTCTTTAAACATTTAATGATTGAACATATTGAACAATCAAACAGCCACTTGACCTCTGAAGAGAAAAGCTGAAGACGTCTTTCCTTTTGTTTATACATGATAGAGTCTTCCAGGCCGAGTTTCAATATCATCTTTTCTACTGTTTCAACCCTACCTTTTTCTGCATCCATGAGGGAAATCATATCTGTGTCGAATGTAAACGATAGCGCTTCAGTTTGACGTGTAAAGCTGCATTTCGTTTCCTCTATTTGATCTACCAGTTCTTGGTATTCATGTGGATAGTCATGTTTGAGCTTTTCAATTGTTGAAGCGCCAAAAATGTTTTTGAAGAGTTGTAGAAAATTCTCGTTCACGGAACGCCCACCGGCATCACAACCCGTGGCGCGGTAGAGCTCACGTACTTTCCCGTCATCTAGGATCTCATGCACACACATGTCAACTGTCCCACCACCAATGTCAGCCACTATGTACTTTGTGTGTGGACCAAACCTCTCAGCAGTGAAATTCTCGCCTAGACAAAGTCTTTTTTCGAGGGCAAACAAAGCAGCCGCCTCGGGCTCTAGAACAAGTTGGTTTCTGTTCATATTTGCAGTTGTAGCTGCTTCACGCATAAACTGTCGAGCTTCGTCTGTCCAGATGGCTGGAATCGTAAGGGTCCACTGTACGTCATCGGCCTCAAGGGTTTTATATATCGCTTTTCTGCTATTTATTTGATACAAGATATTCCGCTTTAGCTCTACCAACGCTATTGAAAAGACTTCCAAAGCACTCATGGGTTTCCCGCTTTCATCAAATAGTTGTGTTTGTCGCGAGAGCTTCTTTTCATAGAGACGCATCTTAAATTGTCGAAAAAAGTAGTGTGATTGTTGTTCATCCGGGTCTAGGTTGTAGTAATCTTCATCGGCCGTGTTTCCTAGTGCAGCAAATGTCTTGTCCGGGTTCAAAAGAAGACATGTATTCTGTCGTTCCTCACCTCTTTTAACAAAAATAGTGTCATCATCCTTATACTTAAAGGCGTATCCGAAATGTGTTGTTCCAAAATCTATGGCGGCAGACACCAGTGTTTCATGAATTGTTCCCCCCACCTCTCCGGCAAAACACACATCCGACTTTTGTATTTCCCTTTCTGTGTCTTCAGTCTGATCTAGACTGTTAGCAAATTTTCCTTTGCATTCATCAGATTTTGAATCACTAGCTTCCATTTTTAAATGGGTTTGTGCTAGCAATATACAGTTTTGTAGGTAACAATATGTCACTATTTATCTTAAATTATGTGACCCGATTGCAGATTATTATTTACAATGTCACGCGTGTACGGTTTATCTATACGTGTATGCCCTTGAAATGCGGTTAAATCATCTCAACAAATTAAACATTAATAACACAGTTAAATCTGCCGAGTGCCAGGTTTTATTTTGATTGGGTGGCGTGGTTTGTGTTAAAACTTGAAACGATCTGCGTTTAAAGGCTATATTAGAAGCCACGTGTATTTGGCCAACAACTTTCTGAGTAAATGTCTGGCTGGCAGAAGTTTAAAGCTTCGCTCTAAAGTTATCACATTTATTTATATTGTTTATATGGTCTTAAAATAGTTATTCAGAGAAATGAATTGAATAACAATATGCACCAATAGCTTTACAGGTATTATAAAATAATTATTAGATTATCTTTTCTTATTTAATTAGTTCTTAAACGGACGGTTTACAATCATGCCAATAATTATGTACAGTTACTGAGTTAAGCCTATCTCACACAGGACACACGGCTTACACGATTGTCCACTCGTGTAAACCGTACATATAACCGAACCAACCGTAGCCTGATCCGAGTTACACTCGGGCCATTCGAGTGTATCCGTGGAAGCCGTACCAGGTTTTTAAAACTTAAAAAAATCGATACGGGTGTCACGTCCGTGTGTGATCATAAAAGCGGTCGTACAATACCGTTGGAGAACGTGTGAGACCATATGAGGCCGTATATATACAACCGTACATGCAGTCCACTCCACGAGTGAACTCACCGTGTCAATATTGTACTACATGTATATAAATCGTATAGAATCGTATGAGACCGTTCCCAAGTCCTACATCCAACACCCGAATACGATCGCCATACGACCAAAACGGTTCCAGTACCAATCATGCATGTTCCAGTACCGTGTTCAGTTATTTACGGTATTACACGGCCTCGTACGATCTTACCTGGCCTCTATATGTATACAAAGCTCGTGTACGATCATACGCACTCGATCACAACGAAAAACACAACTAACTACTGCCAAAGGCAACTGCTAGATCCACTAGAGTACTTGCGCCATGCTTCATAGTAAAGTAAATCGAGTAAAAGTCGTGTTTAATCGTACTAGACCGCACCATACCGTACTTTGAATCGTTAAACAATCGTATAAAAATCGTATGCAAATCTTGCTGAAACAGTGACAAACCTTGCTTGACCGAGTACTAGTATGTTCGTGCTTTATTCGTACATACTCGTGCTACAGTCGAGTCTAACTCGTATCGACTAATTCCCTCGCACGGTTAAAGCTCAATACTCGTACCAGTCATCCCGTGTATAACCGAGTAAATTGTATGGGAATCGTGTGCTCAACCGTATTATGTGTGATATGTGTGACAATATCATAATCATATTGCAATATTTTTTATAAATATCATGAACAAACCGTGTTTTACATTTTGTTCATTAAATACAATGTTTCTTTAATAGTTTTGACGATTTAAGGTTTCGAACGATTTAGGTAACTCGACTACAAACGGTGTACGAATGTAAGAGCCAAATCATTTTACCGTCTCACCAGTTAAACGTAAACGTACAGGTACATTATTTTGGGGTATTTTATTTGATATTTATTTCATTACACATGACTAATCTTTATTTTGCACCACAAGTTTGTTACATGTACATAAACCCAGTGGCGCATCCAGGATTTGACCCTGGGGCGTGGAAAAACATTGAAAGTGTTGACGGTTGAAATATAAAACTGATGAAAGGGAAAGCCCTCAGGAAGCATAGCCTGCACGAGAAAACAGCAGCCTCGGTTTTATTGAAGCTGTTCATCAGTGGTAATGA
>Ga0224511_10001577_pt1 | contig 14029 bp, 2 predicted proteins | sample SF_May12_sed_USG_2_FD_169988 | JGI IMG/M metagenome (GOLD analysis project Ga0224511, IMG submission 169988) | Sediment microbial communities from San Francisco Bay, California, United States - SF_May12_sed_USGS_8_1 | ecosystem: Environmental > Aquatic > Marine > Sediment | place: USA...
AAGACACCAAGGGCATGGCGACTGATGATAGTGTTGGTAATGAGACAAGACACCAAGGGCATAGCGACTGTGATGATAGTGTTGGTAATGAGACAAGACACCAAGGGCATAGCGACTGTGATGATAGTGTTGGTAATGAGACAAGACACCAAGGGCAAAGCGACTGTGATGCTAGTGTTGGTAATGAGACAAGGCACCAAGGGCATAGCGACTGTGATAATAGTGTTGGTAATGAGACAAGACACCAAGGGCATAGCGACTGTGATGATAATGTTGGTAATGAGACAAGACACCAAGGGCATAGCGACGGTGATGATAGTGTTGGTAATGAGACAAGACACCAAGGGCATAGCGACTGTGGTGATAGTGTTGGTAATGAGACAAGACACCAAGGGCATAGCGACTGTGATGATAGTGTTGGTAATGAGACAAGACACCAAGGGCAAAGCGACTGAATTGACTTACTGAATTCCATGTTCCTTTCTTTGTATTTCCCGTCCGCTAGAATACCTGTCTTCCCTTCTTCCATCACTCTAACAAAACGATTATTGCACGAGTTTTGCAGTCTATGAGTGCGGATCTGCGTGGTCCCTATAACGGGTTCAGAAGATTCAGCCTTGTCCTTTACGACCTCGATAAGACCGGACAAGTCGATCGAGTGCACTGGGCTGGCTCCGATTGTTAGAGAATCGGCCTTGGACTGTTTATTCGGGGATAGCTGAATATTCACTCGGGCAAGGCTGGCACCGTTCACCTGGAGAAGACAATACAAACGAAACATTACGAACATGCAAGCATTTTGATCCCTCGGCATTTAGACCCCTTTCTGAATCCAGTCCGTGTTGGCGTGCGTAAAGGCGTGTCACGCACGACCCAGGAAAGAGGGAAACGGCCTTAAAGTTTTAAGCCGGTGCACACGGTTGAAGCATGATGCAAGGATTTCAGTCCGTTTTGTATGAGTTTAATTATCTTGTAGCGAGATCATATAAAGGGATATATTATATTAATAAGTTGTATGCTGTTTAATAATGTTTTAACTGTTTATTGCTGTAATATCTAGACAACGTGTAGGAGGGTTTTCATTATTATATAGCGTGATATATTTAATAATACAAATAGCAATAAAAGAGGTTATTTTTCTCATATGTGTTTGTAAAATGACATTGCACAACAGACATATTGTATACTATCGTGTTTAATTGATAAACATAAATAAACAAGTTTTCATATTTCGTTAAACAATACACGTGATATGCGAATAAACGACTAGCTTACTCGTGCAGAATGACAAAATGATGTCGAGTTTCGAAAGAAAACTATTCTTTTTTTTAATGTGTGCTTTGTAACTTCGTGACAAATTAAGCCACATTTGAACAATAAATGGAGTGTACTGCGATGAACACTAAAACGCAATAAAGAATTAAAATTTGAATACATGTTATATAAAGAATATCAATCTATGACTTCTGACAATGTCATTTTAACAAAGACTAGTTTTACAAGTACAGCTTTTCTCAATCATAAATCAACGATTCACGTTTATACCAGCTTTAAAAAACAAAACAACAAAACAGAGCAACACAGTATGAGCAAGCTACTTTAAGCTGCATCATACATAAACACCTTGGTTGTCTACTCGCGTCTCATCACCACGCCGTATGATTTAGAAGTCTAGATTATTGATAAAAATCAAGTGAAATGATTCTTACACTCGCTTTAACTGTTGTAAGATTGTTAACAATATCGCATCTATAACATCCACTCTTTAATGTGTTTTGTCGGTTAAGGGAACATCGCTTTACAGTGAAAGTTGTTTTTTTACGTAAAATTAATTAAAAACTATAAAGTAACTAGCGCATTTATGAAATACTTGTTACGATAGATAAATGAGCGCGATAAGAATTGTGTTAACGATATGTTCATCCCCAACAATATTTGACCAGAATTTAAATGTGAATGTAATGGCGCTTGCTCCAATACACTGCTACACAGATGTAAACGACACTTAGACTCTTTTAAACTCGGTCTTTGAAGCTCCAATGGAATTTCATTAAAGAAGAGAATAAACTCTAAATTAGAAAATATCAAAGTAACTGTTTACAAGCACAGAAAACAAATTAGGGAATAGCAAAAGTTACATTAACGATTTAAAATAAGCGGCAACCAAATCGAGTAACATATTCGCCCATTCCGGATGGCTTTCGTGAACGGTAATTATTGAAAGGTATGTTAGTGTACTCGGACAAAGAAATGCGTGTTCACTCTCATTTACATAGAATGTCTTTGATCGATATATATGTGTACATATTGAGTTCATTTATACGCTTAAATTAGAAATTACATTGCGAATTTCGCCTTTGCGTACTTTCGGGGTCATTTAAATTTTTGGTGTAATTTCAATCAAACAAATCTCTTCCATCGTCACCTTGAACAACCAACAGAACGGGAGACTTGTGTAAAACAATCTAAGGTTCTGAAAATGATTTGCTCTTTTTAAACTCCGGTTTCTTATTCAATGATTGACTTAATTTCGTCAATGTTTTCATTATGCGTTGCCATTTTATTCATGTAAAACTTTTGAATCGAAAATATTGTACTTTAACGTCTGTTTTTTTCGTCACTCGGGCATTCCGGAAAGGGTGGAATATGTTATAATACATATTTATTTAAACTGCAGATAGTTTCTGTGTCTTTTGAGGAATTCAAAAAGCAACTGTATGATAAACGATACCATTATACCGTCTAAATCCAACTAAGTATCAAATACCTTTATTTTTCATCTGTTTTTATATCTAAAGATTAATATTGCATACCGCATTTTAACCAAAGCAGGGCGTGCTTCACTTATGCTGCCAAATGCAGTTAGCTGAAAGTGATGTGTAAATTCAAAAAGGCACAAACCTTTCTAAAGAAGGTAAAACGCTTGTTTCATTTTTAATTATACATATAATAAGTTTGGGTTGTTAGCGGTATAATGTACACATCTTCAGAACTCGATTTGAAAATGTCTTTAAGTCGAGGGATTTAATTTCAGAACACTATTTTCATATTGAGTTGATCGTGAGTTAAAGAACATGCCTTGTTCATGAGAAAATTCAATTAAAAATATAAGAAGTTCAATTAAGTAGGCCGAATAATCATAATACTGGGTTGTAGGTTAAACCGTCTTTGGCACAATGTTCGTTATGCCGTGAAAATATGCAGTAATGTAGGCATTCATTAAGCTATGAGAAATTTCTTTTAGACAAATTTCCCATCTCTCTTATCAATTGAAATGCCTAAATCCCACAAAACTGAATGAAAACAAATCCGTTGCACGATTAAAAAAACTGCATAAGTCCTAACTCAATCTGCTCTCAATCTGGCGATCAGGATTGCGCGCGGTGTACCTTTAAAATTAAAGAACAATTAAATGCATACCTCTTCTAGACTTCCTCTGTTCCTAGTGATTTGCACACACTCGTTCATTTATCATAATTTAGGACGTGGCTTGCAAATGTGCACACAGATTAATGACTGAGACTTAACCGCTCCGTGAACGTCAACGACTGAACAGTGTGGTATTTAAATTGTTTATTATTTGATTTTGGTATGACAAAATACAATCTTAGCGTGCACGCTAGATTCCGAAGCATTTTAAAGCGACTAGCGTATTGACCGACCCTGAACGTTATATACTAGACTGATAGAACATAAGCTTTAACTTTATTTTTTAGGTTGATACAACTCTATTATTCAAATATAAAACATCGAAAGAACACTAACATTATTTCATAAATAACCAATGCAGTTATAAGGCAAATAGTTTTTTCTTTTATTTGACGGTCGTTGCACAAACTACAAACGTGTTTTATTACGGCCTTAAAATAAATACAGAACGTTTTATGCTGCCACATGGGACGGGGTAGAGCATGTTATCACGTGGTATCAAGGGGCAATTAACACTTATCGCTATTCGGTGTACTTCTGGAAAACAGCTAAACAAAACTCTGTTAATGTTTAATTTATATCTTTAATTTAAACCGCAGTGTTTATAATGAATTCACGCATGTAATTACGCGGAAAGGGTCTTTGACTTCAGAATAGATAACCGCCGATCAAGGTAGATTAATCAAAAGATAAAGGGAGATTATCCTGATATTAATTTGATTAGGCAGGTGGGCGTTTGAAACAAAAACTGTTTTTGCTGCGCTTGATTCATCGATGAAGTTTTTATGGTGTTTAACCGAAACATGACAGAGCTCTTTCAAACAATGCAACGGGGGAAATTCATGAACGCTTGTTGATAATGTTGCACCTTAAATTTCGGTTAACGGAAGATAAAAGTAAAATAAATAGCCTAGCGTACAACGTCGTCAAAACAACTTGGTTTGGCTTTTGATAAGCATTTAAAGGTTTATAAATGAAGCCAGAAATATATGTTGCGAATAGGGACATCAAGCAAAATGTGTTGATCGTTTACTATGATGCTTTAAGCACTGCCCAATGCTAACGTCTTGTCTATTGTGCGGTAACACAAGTACCTTGTAATGAACATTTGCAGGTTTACTCATAATCTTACAAGGGGGTTGACAGGTGGGTTAAACAAACTAAAATTACTCCAAATCAGACATTAAATCAGCGATTCAACCCGTGTGAGAAAGTCCTAAAGTGATTGATTGTAAATCATTTTCCTTGTTTATTGATTCCAACATGCTATTTTGTACAGCGCATATCGTAGATAGCAGCGACCTTTGCCTGTCTGTGGAACACATTACTTTGGGGTGGCAATGTGGCCGGTGCCAGCAGTGATATACGATACGACACAGTTGGAAACCCCATAAAACTGGGAGACAATAAGAGATCATAAGACAGTAGGCCCCCTACACTTCACTCGCAGAAAGGCGTTGAAATATTGTGTTATTACGACAACAACATCTGCTTTACTGCATTATGTGGCAGTTTGTCGGGTGGTATTTGTTGAAACAGTAAATTAGGCACGAAAATGGTTTAACTGTTGATTTGAAAGTCAAACTTTGCCTGAATCATTCAGAGTATAGCTTGAGTCATTTGTTGCAGTATTTTTAAACAAGATGACTGTACAAAATGTAATTGCCTACATCATTATTTTGTGTTCAAAGAGAAATAATGAATGTGTTGCATATATTCTTGGTTTCTTTCATGTGTTAAACCGAACTGCCCTTGAGTACCGGTAATACGCTAGAGGAATTTAGTAATTCTGTTTCTGAGTTTATAATGTCATTAATTTTACAAATTTTGTGAAAACATTGTTTTCAGTATAAACCTTCATTTAAACATTTTATACCACAATGAAACAACGTTGTCTTCATTATTATATTAAACAACGGGGGTCAATGACAACGAATAATAACGATACGCTCCAAACTCGCTGCATAATGTTCGTTTTATACACTGTAAATTTCATTTGAGACTAAACATTAAATCAGTTTGTCTCTGCATGGTCTCAGCAGTATATTTAAAAGACGACTGTTAAAGTTGAAAAGACTCTCAAAGTTAAAATGACAAAATTATTTCTAATATAATTAGAGTAATGACACGAAGCAAAATATGGAGGTTTTTATATTCATACCTGTCATTCATACCAACAAATGAGCAGCGCCAGTACCACATTGCAGTTGATTATTGCATTTTTATGCAAAATGTTATGTGCAAATAAAGTATTATGGCGCGCATAATTAAACATCAGCGATTAGTTCTTCTCGTTAAATAGATCAATGGTATGTTTGATGAAACTTCATTATACAACGTTTAATGGCTGAAGTTGTCAGTTTTAGCTTTTACATATCTTAAATATATCTTAAATCTATCAACATCATCATTATTTGCAACACTTTAATTTCGTTAGTAATTGCCATTGCCGCAACTGCACAAAACGTTCATGAGATTAAATAACGCGAGAAATCAACTCGTTGAAACGATAGTTTTTTTCACAAGGGTTGGCTAAAAGTATGTAACATCTGAAAGCTGGGTAGAACTCCAAAATAAACTTATGTGTTATGATAGGCCCTACGAAGGTCTACATGTGTTTGTTTGCTCGTTTTTAGTGACACACCGTCTTTACCACTGATTAGGCCCTGTTCCTGTTGTTAAAAACCCTACTACACTTTTTCTAGGACGCTGGGCCAACCAGCACCAAATACACATGCTTGTACAAGTTACAGACAACTGCCTAATTTGATTACAAGGTATAAGATGGGGGGGGGGGGGCAAATGGCCATGGAAATCATTGTACACATCTCAAGTTATGTCTGACCGAGCCGGGGATCGAACTTACGACTCTAAACTATCAGACCGACTCTCCTGTCAACTAAGATATCGGGCCGAGGGAAGGACAGGGTAAATCATCTTAAGAATGTAACAGCTGCTGTATTTTACGACACTCATTGAGTGAATAGCTGAATATTGTTCACATCTACCGCTACATACCGTAGAACAAAGAACATGCTTTAAACTAAGAATGCATTTATGGCCATTTTATACCATGTCTTCAACTGTATCCAGTGCATTGTACCGCATCTAGCCAGCTTCAGACCTACTTAAGAATGGTAGACCTTTGTAAAGAAAATTATCTTATTAAAGAATATCTCGGGCGACTAAATGTTTTGTTAAAATTATTTGTAAAATTCTGCATGTAAGTGTCGACATTGTTAAGCCCTTAAAACATCGTTTGAAATACAACACACAGTCTGGTTTGTCATTTCAAACCTTCACTTATTTCAACATAAGCATTATTAATGTAAGCTATCTGTGAACTACACCGTTTGTATCATATGTCCATGTGAAATCACAGTGAAGTCTTCAGTTATTATAAAGTTGAAGCGACTCACCACCACTATGTTAGAAGCTTACAAACCTCTCTTGTGATCAAAGAGGCGCCTGACTAGCCCGTTTGTATAACTCCAGTAAATGAAAGATATTTTGTTAATTAAAAAGTCTTATTTTCGCAGGGTATGCACATAAACCGCCCTTTTTGCACATATACGAATGTAATCGACGTTTTGCTAATACAGAATTGCAAAAAAATATTAAAGTACAACTTAATTGGAAGCATGTTTATTGGCCGTTAACCATAAAACAGATAGAAACAACCTATAAAAGATAAATGAAAGTGCTGAATAAAGAATATGGGTTACATTGCATTAAGCGAGGATTTTAGATGAAGTTTTTGTCTGTGAAGCCTTTGATAAACGATCAATTTATAGGTATAAAAATAGAACGAACATTAGAATAAGAGTAGACGTTAAGCCTTTCTTTGAAACAAAATCAAGAAGGAATTTTCAAAGTTTTTTATGATGAGGTATTTTTAGATCGGGACGGTATGACTGTATATATTTGTAATAAACCAATTAAATTTGGCAGTATGGAGAATGTCGTCAAGCTGTCGGACACGGAGTCGAAATAAGGACATAACTCTAGCAGATGATATACAATACTCCTAAGCCGTACTCCGGCAAAGCTTACTTTAACGTTAAAAGGGTTCCAATTTGCATTTTAATGAAGACGTTAAGACATCCAATCTTGGTATGGTGACTGTGGACCTGCGTTCGCGGCTTTGAAGATGAGTGTGTCGACATAGGCCCTCTCTTGAAGCCTTTGATATACTGTATGTTAGGCTGGGGGCGGACCGAGTCATGTTTGTTCAAGTTTTTGTCAGTAACGTCTCTTCTCTCCAACGCTTACATGTTTGTTTACGAATGCAGGTTACAGGTCATTTTGTTCGGTGTGTTCAGATGCCCTCACATATATGTGCTAACTGTGATCTGTTTCAAGCATGCCGATGTGATGCAGAAATCCGACTGTTACATTACACAAACCTTCCAACATGTTTTTGTCAAGACATTACTGAACTTTATCAACCATTTATTTGCAAATAAAAATTCTCTTCATGTTTTTAAAACTTTGGTTGATGCACTGTTAGATTTACTTTCGTTCTGCATCTTTGTCCATGAAAAAGTACACAACGCCTGTGTTTTATTTGAAATCCATAAAAAGGTGAAGGTGTTGACTATTTTTATTACGATCTATTATGTTTTAAATTACAGCCACACATGAAAAACGACGTGTTGTTTCCTATACTTCCATTGAAAATAAGTAAAAAATGTATTATTTTACTGAACTTTCTGCGTTTCCTTGAAAAATGCGCCTGTTGTTTACCGAAACTTTTTCCACGAATGTGAGAAAAATCGTACATCCTTGGACACATAATGACAGCTTTTGCGTGTAACATGACTATTTTTTAAAGAAGCGTATTAAAAAACTAGTTTTAAAGGTTGTTTTGAAAATAATAAGCGTTGTTTTACATAAAACAAAGAATTTGAACAGGCGTATTACAAATAAAAGTTTGGAAGTGAAAAAAGTGGGCCAAATAACCTTTACACAGAGGGAATAAACTAACTTAATTTACTTGATGTGTCTCTTTCGGTTTAGACGATTAAAATGATTTTACTAAAATACTAACTTCATTCTATCAAACATGCATGCTAAGCGCTGCTATCTATAGTTTAGTCATCAACATTACAGAATGTACCGGTTATTGATTCGGCAAAGTAAGGCACTAACTGAAGTGAGGATATTTAAAACAGTATCGAAATGTTGAGTAATTTATGCAAGTTAAATAAGACTTCTCCATATAACAATAGACGTTACATGGCTTCATTCACCTATGAGTGTTTCATTGTACAAAATTCATATATAATGTATATTTTATACCATTATTATAATTTATATTACACCATAACCCGACACAGACTTTGATCAAGATGCATGAAATGCCTTTCTAGGATGTTTTCGTATTTTTGTAAGTAGTCGACAAAGACAGGACATTCCATCTTATTGTAGAGCTTACTACCTTGTTACGTATAGTTATCATTGCGCGCTGTGGTTGATAAAATAGTTGTATATGTCGCATACTTGTGTTCAAACACATAAAACGAGCATAAATCATATTTATGGTATTCACTGCAATGAAACATGCACTGTATAAAACACTTTCGCCATTTCAAAAAGATTTATAATCACTGATATCATACTAATTATTTCAGAATTTTTACAAGATGTTAAAAAATCGACGATTTCAAGCTGTTACTACACAGGGCTGTGCATTTTAGTTGACAGTACTCAAAACCAACAGCACCGGTTTACCCCGAGTCTCCCTGAGCTTCTGACATTAACATCCAAACTGACAAAACTTGTCTATAAACAATTCAAAATATCACTCAGCAGTTAACTTTTTATCATACAATTTGCATATTAAAACTTGAGTGTTTTCTCACAAATTCATCATTTTATACAATTATGCATAAAAAATAGAAAGACCTTGTTGATTTACATGTAATTCTGAGAAAAGCGACATACTTATCTGCCCACATGCACTCTTAGTTCATATGTCTAATATGAGGGAAATGAAATGGGAGGTTGGGTTGAGTAGTTGGAGTAGCGGTCGTTTTATCGAGGTCATTTCATGACGGTCAGTCCACCACGCAGCGGTTTTAGGGTACTACATATAATATATCAATACGAGCCTATTTGCATAGACGTAGTACAATGCCTTAAACTTTTGTAAAGTTATCATCTTTGCGAAGTTTTGCAACTGTTTCAAACGGACAAATCACTGCGCTCTGCAGACTGAGTTATGCGGTTTGATATTTTATGCACTTTTGTTGAACACAGTCTATCCCGTCCTTACAACATTGAAATGCTTGTGCACGCAAAACTATTTTTTACTTGAAAATAAATGGTGTTGAGGTTTAATCTTTATGCCGTAAGGAAACCAATAGACAAAATCTAATTTACAACTAAAAATAATTTATTATTTTATTATGTCGCTGTAAAACTGAACATTTTCGTAAAAAAAGATCTAAAATTCCGAATAACTTATAGTCATCTGTTTAGCGGTAACCGACCTCAACCAAATCGATTTATATCGACTCCGCCCGTCTACCATGTAAATCATTATTTTTTCGGTATTTTATTCATCAAAATTGTCACATAACTTTGATAATATCTTACTGAAGCGATTTTATCTCGCTATTCATGCTTTCATTGAAAAATACATAACAGCCATGTAATAACCATCAGCTTATAAATCGAATTTTGTTGTCGGGAAATGTTATTACCAACTTCCAAAATAATTCTATTTCTGTAAAGCCATTCCAGTAAATAAGGAAGCGTATTCACCCATTGCTAACTAATATTTGTTTGACTAAGTTGGAAATAGCACAAGTTGAGTTTGTGTAAAAGTGTGTATGCCAGATAGTTTGACATTTTATATGTTTATGGTCGTAATGCAAGAAAAAATGACAACACTTATTTGTACTAAAGATTCAAAAAAGAGTTTGTATTTTTCCTATGTACTAGAATGTAAAGATAAACCAACTCTTGCTTGCAATACAACACCAGTCAAGCGTAGCATTCCGATCGACAAGTTTTATTTCAGTCTTGGAATAATTACATTTCTGCCAGATGACAACACACGAATGATGGTGACATTTCAGTTTAGTGCGTTCACATTTCTGCATGGGCAAATAGATCTAAATATGCATTTGTCATTTACAAAGTAAGTAAATCATTCAGTGTGCTTATGATGCATACATTAATGAACTTCTTGTGTAATTAAATACTATTTTCAACACCTCAGGTGCGAATCGGCAAACACATAAAATATGACGTATTTTAAATGCCGTGTTTGTTTTATATTTAAAAATACACTCTTGTTACTAATTATAGCACAGTGGATTGTCCCATTATCCCATCAAGGGGTCAACTCACCTGATTAGCAGCGTTTCCAACTCCAACTAGCACAATGAGCAGCAGCGTCAACAACCTAAAACAGAGAATGAAATCGTCCAAACACCGTGTCGGTACTTTCTGAACATTGCTCATTTCCTAAATGACCACAAGTATCATGCAAGAGGTTCACAACAGTTACAACACAACTACTGTACATGTCAGCCATGATCAAATAATTTTGTATTCCAGACAAGAAGGTGACTGTTCGCATAGATGCCTAGAATGACATCCAGGTCAAAGTTCATGTAAGTTACATTTTGATTATTGTAATTATGCCTTCACCACTTTGCGGGGGGCATTTACATGTTGATTTGTCCGTAATGCAATATAATTTCAATCGTTGTTATTGTCACTGATACCGCTAACCTATATATAATTGTGTAGAAGTTGGTTCATTTCGTTTGTTACTGTATAGGTCTGTTATTACTTATTACAGGTTCTAACATCTTTTGTTTAACGTGTAATTGTAGCTTTCAACTTTCCTTTTCCTTATTTGAGGATTCCTTCTAGAACAGTGTCCTCTTCTGTTAATGATCATTTTACTCGTGTACACGTGCAATTTTTTTATCTGTAGAGAGACGATACCTCATTTATATACAAAGACAAACGTATCAAGTCTAAATCATCAATACATTTGATTCTTTACAGCAAACTGCAAAACAAAGGCATTAAACTTCATCTTAAAAACTGAGAGTAATGCTATACTTAAAATATACGAACAACTAATTATTTATCAAGCAAAACGAATTCGTGTCATGAAGAAGTTTGAGGATCCTTTTGAAAACAGATTTTATCAGAACAAAACATCTTTATTTGGCTTTATTGCAAAAATGCTGATGTGGGTTGAGTATTTATCAAGTATTTATCACATCTCTGTCGATGTTAAATAAATACTAAAACTTCACCGTGTTCAGTCGACATCTCAAAGTTAGCTATGCATTTCAAGGATAAAATGCATCAAAGACAAAGTTATGACAGTAAGCCAGGTGCAACATTACCGCACCACTTTGAGGGTGTAAAATTAACGGATTTCCTTCAGAAACGCTTTAAACTGACAACCTGCTTATTGCTAAAAGCTGGGACAATTAATCCGAGCCAAAACTTTAAAAGTATCTAATTAACTTTCAACACTTTTTGTTACAGTAAAACTAATATACACGTTACCTTACGAGCTTTAGAAATACTAAGCAATGCGATATCTTTCTCCGACATGAAATTAATTTAGCTGTCTCGTCTTCTGTTTTCACTTGTAGACACACATAAACAAGAATTATTAATATTACGAAAAAAATCATAGTCGGAATTAAAATAATTGGAGAAGTTTAAATGTATTTAACAAATGTCCCGTGTAGGAAAATACTTAAACGCATAAAATCAATGATATTTGTTAAAATAATGATGCTATGATGCTGTTTGATTGACAATCGACTACCAGGTATACCGACTTTCATATTTACAGTACTATAGTCACCAAAACCATTTACTCGTACCGTTGACCTTGAAAACAAGAGTTCGGACATGCCAGTTTGGTTTGCTGGCACTTCATTTGTTGGACAAGTACCCTTTAGACCCGCCAGTTGTAGAGATGTTTATTATAGCGTAGTCTGTATTACAAGTGTAAACCCTTGTTGCAAACTACCGTACCATCCAAGATGGTCTTACCTTTCGAAAGCAGTGATCATTAAAGGTGAGTGGGGGAAAAAGACGTTTGCCTGTCTATTTAGGAAAACTTATATTTTAATTGTTAAAGATCCATTAATACTCAAAATCTGTGGGTTTTTTTTAATTAAATAAAGCACTGCATTGCAAAATTGGGTGTTTAAATGGATCTTGATACATTTTGAATGTTACCTGTTGTTTGAGTACACGGATTGAAATCGATACATTAAAGGTATTTAGCTTTATTTTGTGGTCGCACCTTATTCCATTCAAATGCAATTCAAATGCCACACGGTAAAATCGTAGAACAATCGTTACAAAAACAAGTAGACACAATATTTAACGGCTCGCTGAAACTTCGGACGCGTGACGTCATAACATAAATTATTTTCCGACCTAACTTGCTGACATAATTTGTTTTGTCCTTGGCATATTTAATTATTTTTTTGTAAAATTAAAGTATTGTTTTATCTATTTATAGCTTGAATCACCTGTTTGGTTGAAGGAAAAGTATTAAATGTACAATTCTGGGGGAAAAGTTGTAAACAATTTTGTTCTTTTGCGCGTTATTTCTCATATTACTCATCATGTGCAATATTATAAAATGATTGCCATTCGTGTTTTTTGTAATTAAAAGCTAGTTTCACGAATATATTTTCCCTTAATTCAATGACACATAAATGTTACTTTTGTTATAATATACTAAGTGTTATACAGTGTCGCAAAAAAAGAGCCATAAACAGTCTCCAGTTTTTGTACAACAAAGGGAAAACTTGCATCCATAGCATAACTTATTTTTAACAAGGTAAAATGTATGCATAAAAATTAACATAAAACGCATCCATCGTTCATCAGAATATTACTGAAAACATAAATATCATGGCATTGTGAAACATGTTAAACACTCACTTATATATACAATTAAGCAACTGTGGTAAAGTAAGGGGAGGTGTGTCGTTTGCTATTATATTTTTTACTTGTACGTTATTTTGTTTGTACACATTGCTTTTTGAAGAAACTAACATTCTGTGAGTTGTATTATTAGTTCGGACGTTTCATGCTAGTTAATATTGGCGCAATCATAACAACAGTTTGTATAAGTCAAGAGTAAGAAACGTTGACTGTTTAGCTGTGCACACAGTTTTAAGTTTCTTTAGAAATCTTTGAACGCTGTGTTGTTCAAGATTTAAGAAATATAACAAAAGTATGTATAACAAATAGCTTAAAAGTGTTATGATAATAAGGAATAATGTTAACATTACATTCCCTCATTAAAGCATACCGAAAAAAACACAACAAAAGTGCGCTGAACATTTGTAGTGGGTTCAATGAAAATGTCAAATTAAAATGCGGAACTTCAAATGAATACACATTTTAAAGTAAAATGTGACGCTGCCTTTTTTCTGCAGAGGTTGGCTGTCAGCTGTATTTTGTTTCAAAATTGATTTTTGACATGTGTTAAAATGTCTTCACACAGGAAGCGGCATTGTGACATGGTTAAAGGTATACCAGCAGACATACCCAATGAGTATTTCATGTTTTTAAATCGAGTGTATAGTTA
>Ga0224511_10001578_pt1 | contig 14028 bp, 8 predicted proteins | sample SF_May12_sed_USG_2_FD_169988 | JGI IMG/M metagenome (GOLD analysis project Ga0224511, IMG submission 169988) | Sediment microbial communities from San Francisco Bay, California, United States - SF_May12_sed_USGS_8_1 | ecosystem: Environmental > Aquatic > Marine > Sediment | place: USA...
ACATATCATTATATTACTCACACAAACAAAACACCCTCACTTCATCCGTGTGTACCATCACTCAGGTCATTGAAAAGCATCCAAAAACATAACCCTACCAAACTACAACAATGTTAATACTCAATATACGAACGAAATTAAAAAAAATCAATCCGAATATTTGACAGGCACTGCAACAACCACGCGTTATTCGTGTATGAGTATCACAATAACTTGGTAGGTTCGTAACACGCGTTATTGTTGCAACGCTTATTACAACCATTACACAAATCCAATGACAAACAACACACAATTTTTATCTTCTAGGGGTGGTATATGATACTTGCGTTTGGGGCGTGTTTCTTCAAAGTGAATGAAACTGATCCTGTCATTATAGGGCGTCACTGCACACGGTGTGCCTTACACCAGGTAGGCTAAAGTCACAGCAAGGGCGATTTATCCAAGCACCCTCACGATCTCCTTCTAGTAGGAACAGCAGATCATGTCCTGCCTACTAAATATGCGTCCGAATTGGAAGTATCAGACATTTACAAACAAAACATGTTTTTTTTACTTTTTATTATTTATAAAAATGTTTCCTGCAAAAAATATTACCGCCTCGGTACAGTTAATATATGTTATTGGGGATTTTAACCAGTTTTAGCTATAGCTATTGCAAACATCGCACTTTCTCAACATGTATGCTACAATCACAAATTAAACTGCCCCCGTATGATTTCAGCCATTTGCAATTCACCGATGAATTTAATAATCGCTCGGGTACAGGGCGAGTTTCAATATATTTCCGTTCGTGGTCAAATATCGTACGGGCGCCGGCTGCGTATATTTTTGATAACAATGGCGCACAGTCAGTGTTGTTTAAGATCAGCCAAGCACCGTGGGATTTTACAAGGATGAAATATTTTTACTTACAATGGTGTATACGTCTAGAGCATTATTTGCCATCCATTGACTTCAACGTACGGTTGTTCCTGCCACCGGCCGGGCGCCGTCCGACCGCAGTAGAAATAATACGATTTGTGGTAAAAAAGACATCGTACGTTGCACGAAGATGATTTTTGACATAATATTATTGGAGAATAAAATAAAAATTATTGGCGAATAAAATGAAAATTATTGGAGAATAAAATGAAAATGAAATGGATTTCAAGGATCATAATTTAATTATAGATGTTTTGTTTAACCACGAACACAAACATGTCATCTGGATCAAAATAAGAAAACCTCAATTCCAAGAAACCCATATGTTTTATATATAAATATTCACGACTTTTGAAGCATTTATGTTAAGTGTACAACACGAACAAATACCAGATAAAAGCTTTCCGTTTTAAATTGTAACTACAAATGGCAGCATCCAGCATTACATTGATGGATATCGTATAAAGCGCATTCATATACAGCTATGTTGAGAAATCTATTCGTAAAATAAATTACATGTAAGCATTTCGTTCTATTATACATGCATGTGTATGTGTTCATAAAGACTAACAACACTGTTTCAGACTGGGCGCAGTGATTTTGTAAAGTGGCTGTTCCTGCGTGCCTATTTTGAGAGCAATTTCACTTCACTTCCTTGTAGAAATATAATTCACTATGAAATTGAAATGGACGGGCAAATGATATGCATCCTTTTTATATAAATGTGTTAATTGACAAAATAAAACTTTGTAGATAATATGTGAATAAATTCGGTATGTAGGGAAAAAGGCAGTGATGAAGATATTATGGAGCCAGTGTGCGGTGTTCTGGCTGGCAGCACTGTCGGTGGTGGACCATACAGCTGGTATGACAATTTTCTATTAATGAAAACGGTATTATCAGAAAATTTATCACACTGTTGCAAAAATATATTGCTATAGGTTGTCACTATGTTTAAAACTTATATATGTTACAGGCAATCTGTGAAATAAGCCGTTTCATGAAATGGCTATATTTTTAGCCTTTTCGTGAAATGACTAATTCACCTAGCCGTTTCATGAAACGGCTAAATATTTAAGCCATTTCAAATTTTGCTTTAGTCAAATCATGAAATGGCTAAACTAAGAAACAAGCCTTTTAAACAAAACAAAACAAATACCGAAGTCTTCACCATCTCTTATTTTTATTTAAGTTCTGAATATAAGGATAAAACAATTTAATATATAATTTCACCTATAAAAGAAAAAAATATCAGAAACATACCATTATCGGGCTCTAAAAGCACATATCAATAATGTACATTTACGACACCACAAAAATGTTAATTATCAATTCACATACATCGTTCTACTTATTCTTACCGGTGAAACTGTTGTGGCATCGAGTTATTACAGTTATCCAATTATTATGATGACTTACACAATGTGTCACATAAACCATGACCAAAGCAATCAATGTACTAGATAATCAAAGGGTAGTGGGGTCTATACTAAGTTTTAATTAGCTTCCACAATTCTGTGTTGCTTTTATATGGCTATGATAATAAATTAAACAAGTTATGATATCTAAGGCATAACTAAGCTCAAGACATTATTACATAGATTGGCTGAAACTTAACCAGTCATTCTGTGTAACACTGACATGGAGATTTTAGCCATTTTATGAAATGGCTAAAATATTAAGCCGTTACATGAAACGGCTGAGTGAATTAGTAATTTCACGAAAAGGCTAAAACAAATTAGCCATTTCATGAAACGGATGATTTCAAAGATTGGTTGTAACATATAGGCGTTAAACACGCAGATCATTGTATTCTACTTGACAATGTGCTGTTTTACTTTTAAGCGCAAAACAAATAAATCGTTTTTTAGAAATTAGCCTCGCATGGTTTATGAAATATATTTTGATGTTAAAACAACATATTATTATTCACGTTCTTGCAATGCAATCGCTGCAAATTTGGTAGTAGCTGTGTATAAAAGTATCTGAAATATTGTATAAATGTACTATTGAAAAATGTTATACGATGATCACAAAAACACTTAAAATGATAATGTTTCTTATTGTACGTGTCTTTTTATTCAACAAGGTGCCTGCGGCAGTATGTGCACGTCATGCTCTGGAGGCACGTGTAACAGATGCAGTGATGGCTTCTTCCTGTATACAAACGTGTGTTACCCGTGTACAATTGGCTGCCAGACGTGTGTTGAAAACGGTAGATGCAATACGTGCAAGTCTGGCTTCTGGGGACATTACTGTGACATCGCATGTAATACAAGGTGTGAAGGAGATGTGTGTGACAAATATGACGGCCGTTGTACATGTAAGCCTGGATACTGGGGACGTACCTGTAACACTGTGTGTAATACAGGGTGTAAAGGAGATGTGTGTGACACAAATGACGGCAGTTGTGCGTGCAAGACTGGATACTATGGAAGTTACTGTGTAAATACGTGTGCTACAGGGTGTGAAGATGTGTGTAGAAAATATGACGGCAGTTGTACATGCAAACCTGGATACTGGGGACGTGCCTGTAACACTGCGTGTGATACAGGGTGTGAAGGAGATGTGTGCAGCAAATATGACGGCAGTTGTACGTGCAAGCCTGGATACGAGGGAAAACATTACTGTAAAACAGCGTGTGCTACAGGGTGTGAAGATGTGTGTAGCAAATATGACGGCAGTTGTACGTGCAAGCCTGGATACTGGGGACGCTCATGTAACACTGCATGTGCTACAGGGTGTGAAGGAGATGTGTGTAGCAAATATGACGGCAGTTGTACGTGCAAGCCTGGATACTGGGGACGCTCATGTAACACTGCGTGTGCTACAGGATGTGAAGGAAATAGGTGTAGCAAAGATGACGGCAGTTGTCCGTGCAAGCCTGATTACTATGGCCCTCAGTGCAACCAGACCTGTTATAGTCTATATAAAGATGGATGTGACAAATCAACGGGAGACTGCCTGGCATGTCAGTCGGGTAATTTCGGCCCTCAGTGCAACCTGACATGCCCTAACGGTTGTAAGGATGCGTGTGACATATCAACGGGAGACTGTTTGGCATGTCAGGGGGACGTTTGCGTGACGGATTAGTAATGATGTGCGCCTTAATGTGGTCATGCTTTATTACTATTATACCGGTTTTTGTTGTGTGTGTGTTTATGACGTAACTTCCTGCAATAGTATTACTGATTGTTATGTCCGCTTCAGGTGCTTCGACTTTCGACAACAATAATGAGACTGAAGAAACCGCCCCATTCAGTGTGAACACAACGGTGACTGTCGTTGGATCAGTGTCAGGTGCTGTATTTGTCGCCATTGTCATCGTTATTGTCGTAATGGCAAAACGACCAAGGTGAGTTTAATCTGGAATTATACATTTGTTTTGAAAAACAACTCATTTTACATCTTCGATTCCCAGCATATGATCAATTGTCAATGAGTGATTGTGATAGCTACTGGGACCGACGGACACACAGACGGATACACAGACGAACAAAGCGATTCCTGTTTATTGCCTTGTCTTCGAAAGGGTGACACAATAAATGTTTTAGTTTGTGGACTAAGAATGGATTTCCCGTTGTTGTAAACGATTTGTATCATTAAAAGTGTGTATGATTTTTTCGAATGTGCTTGTGCGTGAATGGACCGTTATGTGTTTGTTTTTGTAGATATCGTTTACACACTGATCAACCACAGGATCCGCAGCCACTACACATCTACCAGGGCCTTGATCCCACTAGACAAATAAACACCTACATGGCCATCAACCAGGAGAGGGTGGCAAGCGCTGGTAAGTGCAGACAACCCCAACCTCTTATGTAGACGATGTATTTACATTATATATATATAGCAATGATTATATATTTACAAATTAACATTTCAGTTTCATATACCATGTTTTGTTATATACCCCCTTGTTGTTTACCAGTTGTCTACGACAATGCAGACACACCGGAAGCTCGAGTGACGTTGATAGACAAACAGAACACGTATAACAACACTGAAGGTCAGGTGACAGGGGACAAGGCCGTTTACTACAATGCCGTCGAGTGACGTCATGACCAAGGACCACGTGTCAAAACCTGCTTGTTGTATTAAACAACACCGAGTTGTATTTAACAGTAACGACATGGCTATCTTTGCAAGACACCTAAATGAAATCAACTTGATGAGGAAAGAGTTCTTTACAAACGTGTTGAGATCATCAAATAAGCATTCCAGTCTTTAAGAAATAAAAAAGTTTTTAACTTTATGTATACTCATTGTTATCGTTTGTATGCAGATTATTTTATGCTTGTATAATTTATACTGCATGATTAACATGGTTAATTAAGAACCTGTATAGAATTTTGACATTTCCCTTTCATCAGTTACTATTTTATACTATGTTTCATGTATTCTGTTTGCAAACACTGTCATACAATAGATCTATCGACAGCCCGCCCACTCTATGGTATACCTACTTTACGTATCGATTGACTGCATTCTTATTATAAAATTAAATACACACTGCTCCACTCGAATATAACAGACGTAATAAAGGCCTAGATGACGTTGGTTAATATTTTCATAGTCTACTAGGGCTGATATGATACAGTCACTATCGATGCACTATCGATACAGAAATCAACCGATACGTATTGATACAGTCATCACGCTGTACCGATACACCTGAAAGTATAATTTCAAACTTGATTTTTATACAATTAAGTACAGGACTTAATCATATTAAGTTTTATCTTAATTATATTGAACTTAATTTGTGAATAAAACTTTTTTACACACTACACAGGTAATCATTTGCTTTAGCACTAGTATTTGTTGGATGCCGTCCGTATAGATCAACCCAAAACATTAGCTTGTTGAAAATCCGAAGTTCTTAATTTTGAAACTGTAAGTCATATTACATATGTATCGAATACGTATCGTATCGGCGAGGTCCATATAGAAAATGCATCGTATCGGCTGCTGACCGTATTGTCTCAGCCCTATAGGCTAGATTATCAAGACGCAATTTTGGGCGGTCTGTGGATAGGTCATTTGACCTGTGTGTGTCATCGCTTGAACGTTTATCTGAACACAATGTAGGCCTTCAACCTTATATTCATCTAAAATACTTTATTCCTGTAAGTGTAAGTATAATAAACTAAAAATCTTTGTCACAGCTGATATATTAAATATATCCGGAGCCATCTTCAAGTACCACTTGTTATAAAAGATGGTGTGTTCGATTTTATAACTAAGACTATGTATTCTGCATCGGGCATGTTTTAACAAGTTACTATAATAAACAAAACACGTTTAGCATACACAAACAAGCATATTATTATAATATATGTTCAAGCGAAAATAAAACATCCTCACTGTATCCGTTCGTATCATCATTTGAAATCATCAAAAAACATAATCCGTCCAGCCTACAACTACAGCAACGTTTATGATCAATATTCGAACGAAAATAGAAATCATTCCTTATATTACCCACGCACTGCAACTACCAAGCTTCATACGTGTAAGTATATCACAATAACTTGGTAGGTTCGAAACACGCGTTATTGTTGCGGCATCTATTACAACCATTACACAAATCACAATGACAAACAACACACCAACTTTTATCTTCTAGTGCTGGTGTATGAGCCTTGCATTTGGTGATCATGTCAACAGCGGGTGTTATCACGTGTGCTAAACCCCGGGTAGGCGATGGTCACAGCAAGGGCTGGTGACCTGTCCTTGCACTCTCACGATCGCCTTACATCAGGTAAGGTGGTTATTGATTCGAGCCATACTGATATATCGATACACATGTTATAATATCGATCTATCTATACACGTCTTAAAATATCGATATATTGGCGTAAACATTGCTAAAAACGTTGTTATTTTCGTAAAAAACTGTTTTAGTCAATGAATTGCTTAAAGCAGAAACGTTTTGTAATTCGACCGCTTTAAACGTCTTTGTTAAACTGTTATGTAGTTTAAACTTAACAGTAATATACAAAACTTCATCTTCACAATCATACAGATGACCTGGGGTGCATTTCTTTATAATGTAAAACGATTACACCGAGCCAGTACTATAGGTTACAACATGTACCTGAGTAATATGCCTGATATATGTTTAATAGCGTGTTTATATCAGTACATTTTATTATTATGTTTGTGGCCAAAGTAAAGGGGCATAATGTTAAATTAAGAACTCTTTTTAGTATGTCCATTAAGTCATTTAAGATGATATACCTGCATCTTCCTTACCTTATATTTGATCGCAAACTTTGCTATATGTTAAGTGCACTTAATAATAAAGCATTGCGAAAGGCAAACCAAGATTTATCCTTTTTAAACCTGAGATTTAAAGCCCGGACCTCAGCCACCAGAGCCCTGTGTTTTAACCTCAAGGCCATCTAGTCTACTGATAATAAGCAATTAAGTCAGGATATTATACTTGACGTACAAAGTAATGCATGACAAAATAAACATTTATCAGCCTAATTTGCAGACTATACTCTTAATACAATCGTCTTATAGTTACATGTACATGTATATTGAATGAGACGCTAGTCATATTTGTGGCGTAAGAATTACGGCTTAATTATAATTGTTACAATTAAACAGATTTGGTCCCAAGACAATAACATGCAAAGGTATAAACAAATTGAAACTTTTAACATTTAATATGACAGTAACAATCCAATATTAATACATTTTACTTGAATAATGTTCATTGCAAATATAAATATGGAGAAACAAATGCATAAAATTATATAAAGTAAGACTGTGCATGCTAAGCTGTTTTTAAATAGAAATTCACTTCTGTGCTAATTTTCATCTATATGTCTATACATGTATATCGATTTCATTGATAGTCAATGAATGATTTCAACACGATTGTTTGATTTTGAACATCAAAAAGTGTACATAATTAATGTTCATAAATGGATCAGCACCTTAACCTGCGGATATATTTTGTCACATATGTAAGCAAATTTCTAAAGTAATGTGTGAAAAAATCAATGCACAGCATAACTTTAAAGCTATGCAAGGCATCAACATAAAACTTTATAGGTAGATAGGTAGATAGATCTTATTGAGAAGAAGTGCAGTGCACAAGAACCATACTTTCGGGGTTATTGTCCTTTGTTCATTTTCATTCTTGATTTTTGTCCGGAGCTTGAGCGGGACCTGTTCCTCACACCTTTTGAAAGATGTAGAAACTACGGGTTCTTTGATTGTATTAAAATAATTTGTAGATTAATAGAATAAAACCCAGTTTAAATACATTCGCATCTAGCGAGGTCGACTTCCGTGTTACGGTTCTGTCGGCTTACAGTGTGTTACAGACGAAGAAGTCATCGAAAGTCACTTTTACCTGTATCGTGTCTGCAAGAAGCTAGAGATGTTCACTCTGCATTGGATTGCTGCTCATATAAGACAAGAAGGTCTCAAGACCGAGTGGAGTGGTGACGAACTTTTGCGACCCGGAAGGGTATCCATCGAAGGCAGAAGTTAGTCATGTGTACATACATCGTGCGAGGGTGTGTGTAGGGATCCACCATAATAAGACTCTTTCCTTCTAACGCAGTGCATTTTAGGTAACGTACTCTAACGTCCCTCTCGGAAGTCACTGGTATTGAAGAAGTTGAATTTCATTACCCCTAGCCACACTTGGCCGATCCAGCGCGATGTGCTGTCACAGGTGCTGAAACTGCCGTTGAGGGAGACAGTTATTGTCTTGCACTGTCGAGGACGTTCCGGTGATGATGCCTACACCTCCCTGTTGTACCAGATGAAGGGGTAAGTAGGACGGAAGCGGATGCTAAATCTCCATTGCTTAAACGGAAGTGAAGACTTGATACGGCGCTGGAGGGAAGTTTTCCCCAACACCTATTTCGGGTTCACACCCCTTGTAAAGAATGTCCGTTCGGATCAACTGAAGGCCCTGCGAACTTTAGAGAAAGACAGGAAACTCATAGAAACAGATGCGCCGTAGTTTACACCCCCAGGAATGGATGTGAGCACCCCAGCCTGCATCTCATATACTGCAAATGCGGTTGCGGATGCTCGACAAAAAGACTGGAGAGCGGTGTTGACTGGCCGGACAGCATCAACCCCTCTACAAGATGTGAAGGGGAGGGAGAATTAGCCTCAAAAGACTTTTCCTCAGGTATTTTACATAGTTTACCTTAGTCTGCTTTAGATAGTGCTTTGTGAAAATCATTGCAGTTACTAGTGTTTTCTATAAGAGAAATATACTCTGAATCGTCTTAATACATGCAGTTTAACTTCCCATAACCTTGTCTTCATTTTGTTGGCTTAAATAGGCTTAATTATTTTAAAAGAGATTGCCTAGTGGTCAGTTGATTTAATGCAGGTGGGTCTTATACATATGTATCTGCACTACTAACAAGTGGCATAATATTTTTCATGTAAACGGTGTTTGCTTATTGTTTATTTTTTCCATAGATAAGTTTATTAGATTGTGTTAGCTGTTGAAGATTCTTACCTGATTAAAAACATTTTATTGTTGACGAGTTATGTCTATCTCATGAAAAAAGAATATAGTTATAAACAAAATAATATGCAAAGAAAAATGACAAAAGTAATAATTGGAACCACACATGAAAATCATCAAAATACATTTTTAAAGGATATGGTTGACAAAAAATGATTTATTGACTGAAATTGAATAGGCATAATCACCCTTAAAAATAAGAATAATAATTACTTGTATTACCATTTATATTTGTTTCCCAAAGTAATTAGTAAATCAGCAAAAATGTCCTTGACAACAAATATAATATGTACATACACTAAACACAATATTCAAGTGGATCATAAAATAAACACCACAAGTGCTTTTGTCTATAATAATGAATACCCCGCCAAATAAAACTTGCAAACAAGCATCACATGTCCGATATTTTTTATTAGTTACGAAACCCATAATTCACCAATAAACACATTTTAAATGGCAACAAATGACATGATTTACCAATTAAAAAGAAGTCTGTATCTGTTCGTTGTCTTCTATTTCAAATGTGCACCACTACCTGCATTAATAATACAGTAAATAGTCGTATGTCTTATCAAATTACTATTTAAATGTCTCTGTAACGATGGTCTGTCTTACTGAGTTGTGTTCATATGTTCTGTCTAAATTTAACGTCTTAAATTGTGTTATTTTGTTTCAAACAAACGATATAACGTAATTTCAAAAACAATTAGTAATTTCGAAATAATTGTGTCTATTATATATTGTGTTCAACTTTTATAAACCGTTATTTGTTTTATGCATACTGTTTTATCTGCCCACATATGAACGACAGAAACAAAATCATCTGGTCACTTTTATTTTTGTTTGCTGCCACATTTTCAGTGGACTGAAAGTCTTAATCGTTTAGTTATTTAGTGTTCATGTGATGTTTCTTTATAATCCGTACAATCTACAGACTTTGTGTCATGTAAGTTATGTTTCATGGCATACACAAGCAGATCAGTGGGGGCGCTCCCGGCTCTCGTCCCATAATTTTTAATGTCCCAAACGCAAAATTAAGTTATAATTTTCTAATGTAACGCCCCACTCTCCGTCCGGAGGTTACGCCCCCAGCCAAATCCTATATTCGACACTGAATTAAAATATCAACACTATGTTTTATTCCTTGCACAGTTCAATGAGTTCTACTTGAACCTCCCCGCCGATTTGAAGCATTGTCGCCAGCATTAGGGACATTTCGTACACATGGACTACTGCCAATTCATCGTTGATGTAAATCTAAAAAAATTTAATGAAGCCTGATTTTATAATAAAATCGAAGCAAACGTACAGATAAATGAAAAACGGCTGCAGAAAATCCCCCTCCTGAGCGAGAAGTAACGGGTCCAATTGACGACGTTATACCCGCGCCAGGCAGAAATGGTATCGAAAATATGACGTAGGCGAGTATTTTGACGTCAAAAATTGCTAGTAGAGAAATAAGTATATGTATGGATGCGCCCATGTTTTGAACTCACCTAGAGGCCTTGTATACTTAATATTTGCTGTTGCAATTTATATACATGATGTATTGAACACGCCTAAAGGCCTTGTATACTACATATTTGATGTTGCAATTTATATACATGAATACACTATATACAGCAGCAGCGACAACAGCAGCAGCAGCAGCAGCAACAACACCAACAACAGCAGCAGCATTTAGGTCATTTAAGTGTAATCGCAAAATGATGTGTTTTCATTTTCAAGTTTTCCAATGGTGGCAATCTATTTATATTGCCATAGTTGAACGTAGACTCGAATGTAGCACGAGTATGTACGAATAAAAGCACGGATATACTCTGTCAAGCAAGGTTTGTCAAGGTTTGAACACGATTTGCAGACGATTTTATTAAAGTTCCAAAATTTTAATGCGGTTTGGTACAGTCTAGTGCGATTCAACACGACTTTTACTCGATCTACTCGACATGCACAAGGTTTACATACGGTCCCGCAGACATTTTCAGTTATGGTCAAATCACCACACATTTGTGAATTAGTAAATATGAATTTATTCATTTAGATGGTTTTGTTTCATAAATGTTCGATTTTTCAACAAAATACCGTCATTACTATATTTGTAAAAAACAATGACATATGCAACAGGATGAGGGATTTAGAAATCATGATTAAACTTGACCGTGTATGATTCCTACTTGTAGGCGATCGTATGAAACCGTGTGTGCACGGTTAGGTTCACTCGTAGGTTTGACTTCACGTACGGTTCCATATCTCTTGCGGCTTTACATGGTCTCTTACGGTTTTGTACGATTGCTCATACGATCATACACGGACATGACATCCGTGCCAGGTTTATGAAGTTTTACAAATCATACACGGCTTTCACGGATACACTCAACTGGCTCGATTGCAACTCGGACCAGGCCACAGTTAGTTCGGTTGTATGTACGGTTTACACGGGTGGCCAGTCGTGTAAACCGTTTGTTCTGTGTGAGATAGGCTTTACTGAGAGTATTCGGACGAACTGTAAATTCAAGGTCAAATGATTCGAGCTAAACTGGGAGCGGCAGCATTTCTGCATTATGATTGGTACATGACACTGAGACACGTGTGTTGTTCAGAAGCGCCACACATGCAACGCATGCTTACGAACCGGTGTGTTGCTTTTTTGGTAAACAATGTGGTACCAGTATCCAAGGACCCTGGTTTGGTGCACTTACAGTCTAGATATAACCATGTCTTTGTTAAAATAAAACAAAGAAGAAATAATTAAAAGGTTATTCTATATGTTATTATATAACAGATTTGATATTGGCACTGTTATTTGTCTAAGGGCAGTCGTATTGGCCCGAGGCAAAAGGCAAATAACAGTGACAATATCAAATAAATTATATAATGACAATTGTATTACATACCTATTATTTATTTAAATGACATATGTTTCAAAGAATAGTTCATTTGAATATGTTGTGTCAATGTTTTTCAGCTAAATTACCAAGATAACAATTGCATGAAATGCCTAGTATGCAAAATATCCGCCATTTTTAGTAGGGCTGGTGGAATGTTACAGGGCATATACTTAAAGATTATGTAAAAAAAAGTGTTATAGGCCAACACCTATTTTATAACTAACCTCCATTGTACCATTTCCAACAACGATGTCTGTGCGGACCGTTTCCCGCCGCAGTACATGAGGCCAGTGACGCTGCGATCCCCACCCACCGTCCTTCCACGCATTCAAGACGATTATGAAAGGGTGCCAGTTCATATGAAGAACTACACTAGCCGAGGCGGGGTCTTTTACTGTGGATAACCCATTTCCAATGTGAAAAATAAACCTGAAATTTAATGGCAAAAGTGCTTATACAGCAATCCATATAAAAATGTTCGACAAGAAATCTCAATTACGCTGTAGATAAGGAGCGTAAAATAATGTTTTATGAAATTAAAAAGAAAGAAGAAATATCCATATTCATTTTAGAAACATTTTGTCGGATGGGCCATCTCTAACGATTCAAGATTTCCTTACCCATGATAGAAAATTTATTTACACGCAATACAAACATAGTGTATTTTAGAACATGCTCTACTGTTAGAGTATGTTAGAAACACACGCATGATATACATTCAACATGTTTTCTCATTGGTCACTTTTATTTTTGCTGTTTTCTCAACATCCACAAAACTAATTTCGTCGAATTTTTCAGTGTTTTATACCGACGTATTTTAAAACCAAAATTCGTTAAAATTATCGAGTTTACTTTAAACGTTGGGTTGTACAGTTACATCATTACTGATTTCCACATTTCTGGTGTGACGTCATCATTTGAAATATACAGATGGTTAAAGTTGATTTGTTATGTTCTACAAGGTTTATTGTTGCATAAAAACATTTTGTATTTTGTACATTTGTGTCAGAAAGAAGCATTTTTTTTTATTTAATAATACAAAATAGCAAGTAAAATTTCGCAAAAAAAATGTTTTTAAAGTAACATGTTTTATTAACTTTTAGAATTTGAACTAACAAAAAAAATCAATTTACTCATGAAAATTAACAAACATGTTCATTCAACAAAAAATGCTGTACCAGCGAATAAATTTTTACAAATTTTATATTTTTGACATTTTTGATTGGACCGGAAGTCACTGGTGCTTGGTCCGTTGGTCACCTCGTCAATATCAATATAGGGGATATGAATATAATTTCATATCTGACCTACTGTTCTGTGAAAACGATCCATTTAAAAGAAATAGAACACCAAAAATTTGAAAATTAGGAAGTAAAAGCAACATTTGTGAAACCAAAAAGAGCTTTCTATGTACGTGATTGCACTCGTTGCGTCTCATTAAACGAGAAAATAGTTTGATATTTTGTTTTTCTAACACAAATTAACTCTTGAAAGGCCAAAATAACAAACAATGAATAGAACCAATAACCAGTGAAACGTCGATTTAGAATGCAAAACGTAGTTAACTTTACATTTCGTACGTTTAATCATACGTGATTATTTCAGGCATAAATTGTGTCAGCTTTATACTAACTTTCATATTTAGAAAAAAACTAAAATAATTATTTGTACTCAATAAAGATTTGAAAAATTGAATCAGTG
>Ga0224511_10001579_pt1 | contig 14028 bp, 10 predicted proteins | sample SF_May12_sed_USG_2_FD_169988 | JGI IMG/M metagenome (GOLD analysis project Ga0224511, IMG submission 169988) | Sediment microbial communities from San Francisco Bay, California, United States - SF_May12_sed_USGS_8_1 | ecosystem: Environmental > Aquatic > Marine > Sediment | place: USA...
GAGACTGCCTTATATACCACGAGATACAGGATACAAAAACGTTATAATCCGTTTTTCTGTTACTCATTTTTGCCCAGTCCATCTGGATTTAATATTGCTGCTGTTGTTCTGCCCATGTTGCGCACAACATCCGTCTTGCGGCCTCCGACGTGTTCGCGATGTCCTGATCCATGTTCTTAGCATCACATCCCAAGGCTGATCCTGGGTGGAGTAGATCCTCGCCTGGTACCAGGATACCTATGTTTATTCTGCCTATCATGTCCATCCCTCTCCAGCCCGACCAGCCTGTCAACAAAATATCCGAACACGTCAGTTTGCTCGATACATGCAAGCTGTACCACTATAACGTGAAGGTGAAGGAGCCAGTTTGCAGTTGTGAAACGGTGCAAGAATCGGTTTTCAGCACACCGAGTCATTCGCTTTTCTGGAAGAGAACAGACAGCGATTGAGTCGGTGAACGTACTTAACAGGATGAGCCACGTGAAGGCTTCTTGCTTTCATCCCTTCCGGCAGAGTCGCGATCTCTGTGGTTAACCCGGCGCCCACTGGACAGAGCAAAGGAGAGATTGCTCAGCCAGCGGTCTGTGGAGAGAATAGGTAGAGTGAGCATGCAGTCCTGTCGAGGGGAGTCAAGCGTCCTGTCAAGTGAAGTCCAGTGACACTTGCGAGTCGGGGCAGTCACCCCAGCCAGCAAGCGAGGAAACCAGCGAGAGCATCCACACCAGCAAGCGAGCACAGACGCCAACAAGTGAGAACACCAATCGCCAGCAAACCTGCAAACCTGCAAATACAACACAAACAGAGAGAAAGCGAGAGATAAAATGAGAGAGCAGGAGAAGGGGACCACCTCTATCAGGGAGACCGGGGAGGAAGAAAACCTGATAGAGGTGGGGGGCCGAGTGGTGTGGGGGCAGTCAGTAAAGTCACACTCACCAGTCGAGACAGTGGTCCCGGCCAGCAAGCCAACCTGCAAACATGTCACAAACACAAGCCGGCAAAACCCTAACTAAGATAGAAAGAAAGAGAGGAGGGGGCAACCAACCCGATCACCCGTCCCAAACCCCACCGCTACCCACGTCTTCTACCCAGTCAGTCCAGTCACCTAACCAAGTTCCCTAACTAAACCTTTCTGTCAGGGTTGGTACCCTTAGCCTTTCGCTATCCCTAGCGTCTCGCAAGGCAGCGAGGGGCCCGGCTGGTGCTACGTCTTGCCCAAGGACGAGCCGTGACTATGCATAGGGCAGGGGCGTCTAGATCCCTGAGAAATGGCAGGTCCATGCACCGGTGTGCCGCCAAATCCGCATACCCGCTGAAGCATTAAGAGCTATGAATTATCCGAGGCTCACACTCACAGGTGGTGCGCCGCAAAACCATTTCTTAAACCCAGGAGCCAAGCAAAATCTAAAGTGCTGTGATGAGACGAATGAAAGGAGTAAAGACAAGCTGAAAGCAGGTTGATGAGAAAGAGAGCCTGCTAGAGGTGGGTTCCAGAGGGGAATGAGAGGATGAATGAGGGAGGGATGAACTGAGTGGAGTATGGAACAGCGACCCCAACACCAGTAATATACCAAACTCGGTTTTGGTTCCGACGTCCTTGCTGGCTTTCCTTTGGAATTCTGCAGAATAGCATCATGCTAGCTATTGATTATGTTATATGGCTCACCAAGACTGATGTGTGCTGCTTTCATTATGATCACCCTGCATGAGCCATGCCGAGCAGCAGGAGCAAAACCATCAATCAATCAACTTCTGAGTACAGAGAGTACAGACACTGCTGGCGAAAGTGCAGCCAAAGCGAAGTCGGGGAAACCGAAAAGTGAGTTATAGGCTCGGACTTAGAGCGAGATAGGGTGAAGCCCGGATGGCAGGACAAACACCGGTGTTATTACTTTTTTACTTCTGGCTGCCGAGATTAACATTATTTTCAAATAACGGGCGCCCTGCCTGCTGTCAACCATTTTTCTATTTATCTATGCTTGTAACTGCCACCAGGTTTTGCTGGGTTGCAGTCTTGCACCCCCTGTAGTGACTGACCAATTTTCTATTTATTATATTTGTATTATATAAATAAGCTAAATCATTTGTAATGTCCAATTTTAATCCGTATTCATTTTTTTTTCTTCTTTACTGTCGATCCCAATGCAAAACAAACAATGTAATTCTACTCCCACTGCTATGAACTAGTTGGTAATGTGCAGTTCGGCGGATGTTGAATAAAGTAAAAAGAAAAAGGTGACAGAAAAGTAAGGATAAAGGTGAAAAGTTTTTTTTTTAAAGGTGTATTCAGTCTGTTCTGTATCCTACCTATTTATAGAGGGTCTGTCGGGTACATAGGATCCATCCAGAGTAGAGACCAGTCCTCCAACAGGCTTCTTCTCCAACTGCACCTGTATGCCACAGAATACCAATGTGACGAGGTCAGAGATCACATTCAATGGGGCAGTAATTCAGGTATGAGTCCAGTGCCTACTCTGTGTATCTTCACTGCCCAATTTTCCTATCCCACTCTTCCTTCCTCCCTTTTTTTGTCACCAATCAAATCATAGTCACACGACTCTTTTTAGTGAGCCCAATGCCCGAGTCTACAAAATGATCCAAATCTGCAGTCTTCAGGCAATGATGAAGACTGCATCTCCTTTTAAAGCAAACTACTCTGGCACTTGAAACTGTTTAGGTATCGAAAGATTCTTTCTTATTGGTCCAACAAGCCTCGGGCTAAGAAGGTTAATTAAATAAATGAACCTTCTTAGCCCGAGACTTGTTTGACCAATAAGATGGAATCTTTCGATACCTGAACAGTTTCAATCGAAAAATCTGTGGCAAGGTTTTGTCCTGGAATGGGAACCATAGCCGGTAACGAGTTGATTTGAAAGCTCATAGTTCGGGGGGGGATTTCAACACAGCTAAAGTATATTTGTGAAGCAATTCTAGTTACCGATCAAGGTGCAGAAATCATATCTCATCTCCTAGTCCATCCTCAGCAGCATGAAAATAAAAAAAATGAATTAGGACAGGCATCTGCTAAAGTCACAATGGCTGATAGAAACAAGCAATAACCAATCATTCTTGAGTGAATTTAGTGAGCCCAATTTCTGCGTCTACAAATGTCCCAAATTTGCAGTTTTCACATCAGGCAATGACAAGCTCGGTAAACCATGGAAATACAGGGCTACGTACTGCAATGCCTCACCAGGAAAGTCGAGCCTAATATGAAAGCTACAGATCTGTACCACTGAGAGCAGAAACACTGAAATTCATCAAGAGTGACAAAGACTGTGAAGAGAGTGAGCAGTTACTGACCTAACACGGAGAAGAGTCGTAGTGCTAATGGCAATACCCATTCATGGTCATTATATTCACACAGGTGCTGGTTGCTTTCGGATAATCCCCGCGCTTCTATAAGATGACAACAGGTTCTGGGTGTTATTGGACTGAAAACAAAATTAATAAAGCCCGGTATGACGAACATCCACTGATTGATAGCAGCTCGCTGTGACATGTAGCAGCATTGCATAGCTCGGAGGGATTGTAACACAGCTAAAGTATATTTATGTATAAGTAAAGCAATTCTAGTTACCGATCGAGGTGCAGAAATCATAACTCATCTCCTAGTCCATCCTCAGCGGCATGAAAATAAAAAAAATTAATTAGCACAGGCATCTGCTGTAGTCACAATGGCTGATGGAAACAAGCAATAACCAATCATTCTTGAGTGAATTTAGTGAGCCCAATTTCTGCGTCTACAAATGTCCCAAATTTGCAGTTCTCGCATCAGGCAATGACAAACTCGGTAAGCCATACATATACAGGGCTACGTATTGCAATGCCTCACCAGGAAAGTCGAGCCTAATATGAAAGCTACAGATCTGTACCACTGAGAGCAGAAACACTGAAATTCATCAAGAGAGACTGATAACAAAGACTGTGAAGAGAGTGACCAGTTACTGACCTAACGTGGAGAAGAGTCGTAGTGCTAATGTCTTACTCATTCGTGGTTATTATATTCACACAGGTGCTGGTTGCTTTCGGCTAATCCCTGCGCTTCTATGGGATGAAAACAGGTTCTTGGTGAAATTAAACTGAGAACAAATAAAACTTGGTATGACGAACATGCCACCTATACATTCACTGTGTGATAGCAGCTCGCTCTGACACATAGCATTGCAACTTAATGTCAATACCGCATCAAATCTGTTCACTAGGTCAACTGAACATAACTCATACCGGTCGCTGATAGTCGATGGTCATCATGGGTGGTAAATTGGAAACTGAAAGGTGGAGCTTCACAATTCAGAAACAGGTGAGAATTCTATTCTGGATTGTCTGAAAAGAGTAAAATCATGAGCAGAAAATTTCAGAGAAATCTGCGGCTAATTTTATTTCATCATTAGTGCCAAGAGCTGTAAACAAGCAGGCATTTGGAGTGTTAGTTTGTCATTTCGTATCCAGCACAAAGTCTTCCTGTCCTGGAACGTACCTCGCGACGAGTATGCGGACACTTGATACAATGCTACCTTTTAAATGGATGCAGAGTTTGACAACCCCTCAACATAGTCAATCTGCTGACCTTTTCTGCAGCCGATTCAGCCGTCACCCGCCGTGATCACATGCAGCATACAGCATAAGGGTCAGTGACTCAGTGACTCAGTATTAATGCTTGACATCTGAGTGAGACAGGTCTTTGTATCGAGAGCAAGGACTGGTGAGAGGAGTTCATACTCACAACAGGAGCCTTCCATGACCAGGATTCGGTCCTGTGTTCTCTCTAGTGTGAGCACGGTGCTCTACCATTGATCTCTCCAGCTATCGCAATCCTGAGAATTCCCAAATGTTTAGGACTTAACCTGCGATTCTGTGATGTGGATGGGCCAGCATTCCCCCCACCAGCTGTTGATATATGTTGAGGCAGGGTGTCTGTTGTCGAGTCTAATCAGGGTCCAGATCTATAGATTCCTCCATATCAGGTATTAGAAAAATCCCGGAGCGATCAGCTTGATATTGGAGTCCAAATCTAAGCAATGGTGTGAAGCCATTTTATAAAAACCTAACTTCAACACCATTTGCAGAGTCAAAAGCTTTGTGGAAATGTGTGCTGCGGCTGTGTTCATGTAGTCAGAAGTCGATTTGCGAGACACGCTTTTTAACGAAAGCCATCTGCAGTTCCAGGTACCTACCTAATAGACTCCAAACCAGTGGAATCACAACTTGTTTATCTTATTTGCCAACTGAAGGCTTTCCTGTTACACTTACACCACTCGTCTAGCATGAAGACTTGAGCTGATTGAGGGAAACTAGCGATAAGCTAATTTTCCAGTATCTTTCACAGATTTTGGGATGATGCATTGATAAATTGCAGTATGACCCATGACCCAGAGCTATGCTGACCTTGAATTGCGCTGACCCGGATCCACACGGACTCTTGGCTGCGCCGAAGTATAGCTGTGACTGTGCCCTTTACAGGTGTCAGTGTCACGGTCATGGCTTCCGGTGTGACAAGGTGACCATCTGCCGAATCGACGGTCACCTGAAGCAGGTATGTCATTGGCTGAGGTATGTGGTTGGCTGAGGTATGTGATTGGCTGCGCTATGTGGTTGGTCGAGGTGTGTGATTGGTTGAGGCATGTGATTGACCGAGGCATGCGATTGGCTGAGGTAAGCGATGTCGTCTCACTACAGACCTCCTCTGGGACAGCTGCTGCTGTGCTGTAACAAATAATCAGATAAATCTATGTCATAACTTTATACAAATATCACACCAAGAGAGTCAGTTCTCTTCCTCACAGTCCGCATCGGACATTGCATCCGAGGCTCCTTTTCACTCCAAACGGATCCATCGGATGCGCAATCCTGGATTACTTTGGAGCCAATCAATGCTGCCATACCTTTGTTTCCAGAAACGGCAACCATTGTTTGCCCATAACTTCAAATGAGAGTCAACTCGCTATTCGATTCTTCCACTACAGGTTGCCTCTCTTTCCAGTACAATTTTACGCTGTTAGTCGAGTGCATAATTTTTTTAAATCAAACATTTGTCTTGAACGTCCGGTCCGAGGCAGACCGGACGCCCGATGGAGTGAAAATGCACCTCAGGTGGCCCCGTTGAGCGACACTTCTCTCTGTTGCAGTGTTCAGCCTGTATGGACAGTTTTGTGGGCACCAAACCAACGGGCACCAGTGTTACTTCCGAATGAATCCCGGTAAGTAATCACAGGCTACCCTGACACCAGGGGCTCTGATCATACAGCCAATCACAGGCTGCCCTGACACCATTGGACCAGATGAGCCAGCCAATCACAGGCTGCCCTGACACCATGGGATCTGATGAGCCAGCCAATCACAGGCTGCCCTGACACCATGGAATCTGATGAGGCAGCCAATCACAGGCTGCCCTGACACCATGGGCTCTGATCATGCAGCCCATCACAGGCTGCCGTGACTCCACGGGATCTGATGAGCCAGCCAATCACAGGCTGCCCTGAACCCAGGAGATCTGATGAGGCAACCAATCACAGGCTGCCCTGACACCATGGGCTCTGATCATACAGCCCATCACAGGCTGCCCTGACCCCAGGGGATCTGACTAGTCAAAAGGTTGCATTGGATTCATTGTATTTGCAGTGGATTCGTTGTATTTGCATTGGATTCGTTGTATTTGCAGTGGATTCGTTGTATTTGCAGTGGATTCAATGTATTTTTTTAAGGATCCGTTATGTGTCCTTCACACAGAGTTTCTTGGAATAAATGGTTTGCTGTCTATTCTATTGTAATAAATACTGTTTGCTCTCTATTCTATTATAATAAATACCATTTGCTGTCTGTTCTAATATATTAAATACTGTTTGGACTTCTTTTATGTAGAATGGTGTGGAGGAAGCTTCATCTCTTTTGCCTGGCTGTACTGCTGACCTACTGCATATTCTGTGATTTGGCCAAAGATGAAGATTTCTTTAGACTCTGTCAACAGCAAGCACGAAGTGAGAGTACAATCAATTCACTACCTGACTAGCTGCATGAGTGACTCACTGACTGAATGACTTGCTGACCGAATGACTCACTGACTGAATGGCTCGCTGACTGAATGACTTGCTGACTGAATGACTCACTGACTGAATGATTCACTTCTGCTCTAGTTGATTGTCCATACCTTTGTTGTTAGATCACTGTTGACCCGCCAATCACGAGTAAGGAGGGCGCCCGGTAACATCACTCAGTGTATCTGGATAGAGAACAAATTACCCACAGATGGACCAATCTCCCAATATATCAAGTGACTACAGAATGAGTGTCAACATGAGGTAGGGGTGATTCTGTGACACTGTGCGACGCTATGCGAGACCGTGTAACGCTTTGTGACACTGCGATGCTATGTAACACCGTGTGGCACTATGTGACGCTGTCTAACGCTATGTGACACTGTGGCATGCTATGTGACACTGTGTCACACTTTCTGACACTGTGCGATGATATGTGACACTTTGTGGCACTATATGACAATGTGTGGCACTATGTGACACTGACACTGACATCGTGTGAGGCTATGTGGCACTATGCATTGCTATGTGATTCTGTGGCTGTGGGGTGAGAGCGCACACCACTGGTGCTGAAGCTCCCGGGTTCAAAACACAGAGCGAGCGCGGTAGCACGGTAGCACAGGGAGGGTGAAGGCGGCGAGGAAGAGGAGTGGCCCCCACACCATTGCCGATTCAAGTTGGTTCTTTAACAGCCACTTCCCCAACAACCATTAATGGTTATGGGCCATTATTTGCAGAGCTGACAACCGTAATGCTACGCTAATGCTATCTCATCACATTAGCGGAGTGACTGGATACCTGGTAATAGTGATTTCTTTAATCTTAGTAAAGATAAATTCTATCTCATCCTCATCCCCCTGCCCCCTCCCCTCCATCATTGGAAGTAAGATGTCCGATTACATCTAATTAAAAGTACTGCACCTTCCTGGTGACGTAGATGTTCATGGCCATGCTCATCGTTTCTATCGGGCCTGATTTTCATGAATTCACCAGCTGCAAGAACATTCCAGTGTTCAACTACTTATCGATTTGCGGTAGATCAGTAACCTGAATCCCTGGGTGAGAGCAGGTTGTATCAGTCATGACTCCTACCAAACAGTGAACCAAGTCACTCAGTGATGCTCTCCTTGCCATGATATTTCACAGTCAGCCGTGGCGTGACTGCGCGGCGTGACTGCGCGGCGTGACTGCGCGGCGTGACTGCGCGGCGTGACTGCGCGGCGTGACTGCGCGGCGTGACTACGTGGCGGCAGTATTGTAATTTTACCGTGACTACGTGGCATTGTTTTTAGGCGAGACAGAGAGAAGAATCACGTGGCTCCGTCCCTTTCCCCCAGGATCAGATCTGAATCGATTATGTCGTTTTGCATAATTCTCTTGATTTATTGACTGTACAGGCAGCAAGTTTAACGTCTCATCCCCCCTGTCCGCACTCCCTTCCCCGCTGTACTCCCCCTCAGTCCGCATTCCCTTTCCCTGCTGTACTCCCCCCTCAGTCCGCACTCCCGCTCAGTTAGGACCCCCTTCCCGCTGGCTTGTACCGTTTGTAATGTTTGCTGTGACGATGATGATGGTCTCCTTTGGTGAGAGCAGCGGTGACCACTTATTTCGCAGGAAATATAACTTCCAGGTGACTGATGAGCAGATATCACCCTCACCGCTTATTTTATCTTGGTTAATGATCGATCGGTTACATTTTATCTTGGTTAATGATTGGTTGGTTACATTTTATCTTGGTTAATGATTTGATGGATTTTTTTTCGGTTGTAGGTGAACCGAATCGCTAATGAGCCAACGGATGACGGCTCGTCTTTAATTACCACTGTTATCTTTGGGATGCCCGCTGTCGCATCTTATGATAATCGCGCCATCTTTGGCTCAGCACAAATGTTTGGGGATGCAGAGACGGCTCGCTACCACCCAGATGTGATGCTGCTCCCACTGCAGCTGCCTTCGCTGCCGCCGACGGGGACCCTGAATAAAGCTGAATTCCTATAGACCCACAACTATATTCAGCTTATTTCCTTGGATATTATTTTGTGCATCACTAATATGTCCATTCTATCATGCTGGCTGTAGTCAGCACCCTATGTGTGTGTGTGCACCCTATCGTGCTGGCTGTAGTCAGCACCCTATGTGTGTGTGTGTGCACCCTATCGTGCTGGCTGTAGTCAGTACCCTATGTGTGTGTGTGTGCACTGTGTGTACTGTAATTCTGACGAGCAGAGGAATTATGAGTAGTTACGTTGATGAGCCAGTCCACTGATTGATATGGTTTATACGTCTTTGATTGCTCCTAGATGGCCGTTTGACCATTTTCAAGCTGTTTGCGGAAATTAAATTTTATTTTTCTTACAAACAATGTATTTATGTATATACTGACCTCACTTACACATACACAAGAAAGCCAGGTCACAGCAGTATTCTTCGTATGTAGCACCATGAAGCAGACTCTGTCTCACTGCTTCGTGATTCGGTTCTCGGCTTTTGAGAGAAGAGATTGCATGAAAACATGGCCTCGCTTTGTTACCAGAAGATAATACCACAAATAATGTTCATTGTGAATCTAGTTTTCTAGTTTCCTGGCTTATAGATGGCATCTCTTGGTAAACCAGAAATTTTACCTTTGCAGTGGTTTCCCCATCATTATAGTGACATCAGTAGTAACCTCACACCTGTTGCGAGTTGCGAGTTGATAAGATGTTGATATTTAGTAGGTGGCGAGGTATCCACGTAGGGCCACTAAGTTCACCATCACAGGACGGATAAAAGGCCAGCTAGGTTATGTCATCACCTTCTCGTGTTGCCAGGACAGGAGCCAGGTTTTTGCTGGTCAATCAGCCCTTTCTGATTATCACCATAACAATGCTAGCCATTGGGATGCAAAGGTGGTGTGCCCTGCGCCTTCAATAGAGCTAAAGGGCATTCTGATCTTGCAGACTGATGATGGAGCACAATTGAATTATTCAACACAGCATACAGTTCAGATTGGTGAGGTGTTCTGGGTAGTGAAATGGTCAGGGCACTTTTTCCAGAGAAAACATCATTTCACTGGTGGTGGCGCAAGATGGTGCTCTAGGCTTCAGGGTGTTGGAGCTACATGGTGCCACAGGGTAGTGGTGGAGTTGTCATACCATGCTGCGTGGCATTTGTGCGGCCCCCACCGCCATCTTGCCGCACATCACATCCTTGTAGTCGGGGAATATATTTGGCAAGGTCTTTTGGGGGATCTGTGATCGACGCAGTTCGAGATAGTTGACAAGCACTCTACAATACCTCCTTTCAGTTTGCGAAGCTGCATTATTCAGTCTCCATATCACCATTTATCAATGCATCATCCCTAAAATCTGTGAAAGATACTAGAAAATTAGCTTATCACTAGTTTCCCTCAATCAGCTCAAGTCTTCATGCTAGACAAGTGGTGTAAGTGTAACAGGAAAGCCTTTAGTTGGCAAATAAGATAAACAAGTTGTGATTCCACCGGTACCTGGAACTGCAGATGGCTTTCGTTAAAAAGCGTGTCTTGCAAATCGACTTCTGACTACATGAACACAGTCACAGCACACATTACCACAAACCTTTTGACTCTGCAAACGGTGTTGAAGTTAGTTCTTATAAAATGGCTTCACACCATTGCATAGATCTGGACTCCAATATCAAGCTGATCGCTCCGGGATATTTCTAATACCTGAAATGGAGGAAATCGAGGACAGTTCCTAACCCTGATTAGGCTCGACAACAGACAGCCTACCTCAAGGAATTTGTCAAAATCAACGGCTGGAGGAGGGAATGCTGGTCCACATATATCACAGAATCGCGGGTTAAGTCCTAAACATTTGAGAATTCTCAGGACGTACTGTGAAAGCTGGAGAGATCAATGGTAGAGCACCGTGGTCACACTCTCTGGCTCACTCAGCATTGTCAAGCATTAATACTGAGTCACTGATCTGCTCACGATGCCGTATGCTGCATGTAATCACTGTGGGTGACGGCTGCATATAAATAGAAATAGTCAGCGGATTGACTATGCTGAGCCTAGCATCTTCAAACTTGTCACTTAAATCTTTATATGTCCTTCTAAACAACCTTGGTAGCATTTAAAAGGTAGCATTGTATCAAGTGTCCGCATACTCGTCGCGAGGTACGTTCCAGGACAGGAAGACTTTGTGCTGGATACGAAATGACAAACTAACACTCCAAATGCCTGCTTGTTTACAACTCTTGGCACTAATGATGAAATAAAATTAGTTCACATTCAGCACATGAACGAGTCCGAGCCGCAGATTCTCTGAAAAATCCTGCTCATGATTTTACTCTTTCCCGACAGTCCAGAATAGAATGCTCACCTGTTTCTGAATTGTGAAGCTCCACTTTTCAGCCTCCAATTTACCACCCATGATGACCATCAGCGACTGGTATGAGTTATGTTCAGTTGACCCAGTGAGCAGAGTTGATGTGGCATTGACATTAAGTTGCAATGCTACATGTCAGAGCGAGCTGCTATCAAACAATGGATGTATTGGTGTCATGTTCATCATCCCAAGCTTTATTTGTGCTCAGTTTAACTTCACCCAGAACCTGTTGTCATCCCATAGAAGCGCAGGGATCAGCCGAAAGCAACCAGCACCTGTGTGAATATAATTACCACAAATGAGTATTGCCATTCGCACTTCGACTCTTCTCCGTGTTAGGTCAGTAACTGCACACAGGTTTTTTATCGGTCTCTCTTGATGAATTTCAGTGTTTCTGCTCTCAGTGGTACAGATCTGTAGCTTTCATATTAGATTTGACTTTCCTGGTGAGGCATTGCAATACGTAGCCCTGTATATGTATGGCTTACCGAGTTTGTCATTGCCTGATGCGAGAACTGCAAATTTGGAGCATTTGTAGATGCAGAAATTGGGCTCACTAAATTCACTCAAGAATGATTGGTTATTGCTTGTTTCCATCAGCCATTGTGACTATAGCAGATGCCTTTGGTAATTAATTTTTTTTATTTTCATGCCGCTGAGGATGGACTAGGAGATGAGTTATGATTTCTGCACCTCGATCGGTAACTAGAATTGCTTCACTTATACATAAATATACTTTAGCTGTGTTACAATCCCCCCGAACTCTGTTTAGGTATTGAAAGATTCCATCTTATTGGTCCAACAAGCCTCGGCTAAGAAGGTTCATTAAATAGTATGGCCAAGTGCCAGAGTAGTTTCTTTTAGAAGATGCAGTCTTCATCGCTGCCTGAAGGTGCAAGGATTGCACATTTTGTAGACTCGGGCATTGGGTTCACTAAAAAGATATGAATTGATCAGGGACAAAAAAGGGAGGAAAAAAGAGTGGGGTATGAAAATTGGGCAGATTCACCAAGTAGGCACTTGACTCATACAAGCAATACTGCCCCATTGAATGTGATCTCTGACCTCGTCACATTGGTATTCTCTGGCATGCAGGTACAGTTGGAGAAGAAGCCTGCTGGAGGACTGGTCTCCTCTGGATGGATCCTATGTACCGAACAGATCCTCTATAAATAGGTAGGATACTTCCGTCTGTGCCAGCCAAACAGGACTGAATACACCTTTACAAAAGAGACTTTTCACCTCTATTCTTACTTTTGTGTCACCTTTTTTATTTTATTCAACATCCGCCAAGATTCACATTACCAACTAGTTCGTGGTGGTGGTGGTGGTAGTAGAATTAACATTTTGTTTTACATCGGGATCGACAGTGAACAAGAAGGGACGAATTAATATGGGTTAAAATTAGAGGTTAAAAATGATTTAGCTTACTTATATAATATAAATAGAATAAACAGAAAATTGGTCAGTTTTCACTACAGGAGGTGCAAGACTACAACCCAGCAGACCCTGGTGCCAGTCCCAAGCCGACGGCAGGCAGGGCAGCCGGTATTTGAAAATAATGTCAACCTCGGCAGCCAGAATCAAAAAGTAATGAAATAAATAAGTCAGTAAACCCGGTTTGTCTTTGTGTTTGTCCTGCCATCACTCGGCTTCACCTTTGGTTCTCTTTCTGGCTCTAACTCACTTTTCGGTTTCCTTGACTTCCCTGCTTCGGCCGCGCTTTCACCAGCGGTGCCCGTACTCAAGAGAGTACGGGCACCGCTTGCACTTTCGTCGGCGGTGTTGCTGACGCTTCTGTACTCTCTTGTCGGAAGTTGGTTGATTGATGGCTTTGCTCCTGCTGCTCGGCATGGCTCATGCAGGGTGATCATAATGAAAGCAGCAGTTTAGGTCAATGTCTTTGTCTTTGACCATTTTCCCTTTATTGTGTGCAAACAACCGGTCCAGGGCGGACAGACTGCTTGCAACCGAGGATGTTACCTCAACTGCGACAGAGGGGTCACCTTTACACAGTAATTGTCATGACGCCAGCTGATACATCTTTAGCACCCGACACGAAGCAGGTGTAAAATAAAGATGTAAAATAAAATTTAGATAGTTTTAGTTAAGAAATCCATTATGCTACTTACCAGATGGGCCTTATTTACCTTCCTTTCGAAATAATCCACCCATTGGAAAGCGGACACAATGCACACACATGAACACACTGGTCTTGGTGAGGCATATAACCTAAACCATAGCTAGCATGCTGCTATTCTGCAGAATTCCAAAGGAACAACGGTAGGATGCCAAAGCCAAACTATAGTTTTATTATCTTTCGAGTTTGGTATATTATTGGTATTCGAGTCACTGCTCCATACTCCCCTCAGTTCATACCTCCCCATTCATCCTCTCCTCATTCATTTCCCTCTGGAAGCCACTCTCTTTCTCATCAACCCCGCTTTCTCCTCATCTTTACTCTTTTCATTCGTCTCATCAGAGCACTTCCAATAGCGCTTGGCCATGGATTGAAGGCGCTTGGGTTCAGGAACTAGTTTTTCGGCACACCACCTGTGAGCGTGATAATTCACACCCCATAATGTTTCACCGGGTATGCGGATTTGGCGGCACACCGGTGCATGGACCTGCCATTTCTCAGGGAT
>Ga0224511_10001581_pt1 | contig 14020 bp, 9 predicted proteins | sample SF_May12_sed_USG_2_FD_169988 | JGI IMG/M metagenome (GOLD analysis project Ga0224511, IMG submission 169988) | Sediment microbial communities from San Francisco Bay, California, United States - SF_May12_sed_USGS_8_1 | ecosystem: Environmental > Aquatic > Marine > Sediment | place: USA...
AAGTTTACGCACGACGGACGACGCACGACGCACGACGGACGACGGACGACGACGGACGACGGACAAAGACCGATCACAATAGCTCACCCTGAGCACTTTGTGCTCAGGTGAGCTAAAAACATAGTCTGCGATTTGGGGTCCAATTGACAAAATGATGTCACAGAGGAAAATGACGTCAAAACAACGCATCAAAATACGTATATGATATTTAAGAAGAGTGTTTCGGCTTACAAAACTTTCTAAAGTAGTTCAGTGTCAGAATTCTTTAAAAATGCTATAAATTTATTATAACTTTGCAAAATTATCTTATTAAATTAACCACAAATGTACTGATAAAACGATATCGCCCTTGTATTTGACAGGTACACCGTTCCTAATCTCGGGACCGGGTGTCGGGTTTTAGTAGCCACGGTGCTGTTTTACAGCAAATTTAGGCGGTGGGTCATATAAAATCACTCCGGAAAAATAATCTCCCGCAATACCCTTTAAATAGTCAATTGGACCCAAAAGTCAGACTCGGACACATATGCTCATAAATGTTTTCCAGGAATGAAAGAAGCCAGAGTGATATGACTATTTATTTTGCCAACCATATCTACAACGATCTTAATTAAACACAATACACGTACTCGATAACATTGATGAAATCTACACACAAATTGTTTTATCATTTTAAGTTCACAATGGCACATTTCAATGGCTTGCGTTAGAGAGCATTGAACGTCTATCTCTTTTTGGCGTCTTACACATGTACATGTGCAATACAACACAAAGAACAAATTAACAATGTTATTAACGCTGAATATCACTGATTTAAAATACAAAAAATAACTAGTGTAACATTTTTCTAACAAAGAAAGATATTTAAGTGATAACACGACAAATATGTCAACAACGTTAGTATAAAAAAAGTGTTTCACAGTGTTTAAAGATAATGATGATGTGACATGCATTGCAAATTGCGATCATCATTGTGTACGCAATCAGCTATTAACGAAAAACATGTTTTCAGGAATCAGCTTTTTAGTTTGTCATTGAATTATAAATTCACTGATCTTATTTTTAATGTTCTTTTTGATTTCCATTTATAAAATCCAATAACTGTGAATAAAAAAGCGATACATGTGTAATAAGTTTGTTAGGTTGCTAATGCTTCGAAGAATTACGCGTATGTTAGAGAGTTTAAATATGGTAATAATACTTTAAGTCGTTAATATAAATATTTATTTTGAAAATTGGTCTTTTTGACATAAACCCATATAATACCATACCATTCAATCGCGAAAGCGCGTGCCACCTTGGCCTTGCAGAATTTTAACAAGGTCATACGCGAGACGCTGTCATACATGTTTTATTTACAATTTACAGCGTGGTCTTATGTAATAGCGTGACAAATAGTGATTCACAACATGACATCGACGTAAGCGTTTTATGTTAATTGTAGGAAATTTCGTGGTGTTGCTGTTTCGCTAGTTTATTTAATTTGGACAATTTCGGTTTCTTTTTCTCAAAACTCGAGAAGTTATTTTCTTACAATAAAGCCCAGTATTAGTTGCTTTAAAGCGGTATTTTAATGCCTACAGCATACCCGATATGTGCTTGCACTTATTTAATGGTATTTAAGACACCGTGACATAATACATGTGGACATTTGATTTGTTTGCTGTTAAATATTATAACTTACGTTGATACGAGAATGTATTTGTTATGTGTTTAATTATATTAAATTATTTACTATTTTATGCAAACACCACACATGTAGCATAAAGATATACGTATAACTTCATAATTATTAGACTGTAACAATTATCATATAATTATTTATTTATAATTTACCCTGTACTCATAATTTACCCTGTTCAATAAGGTATACATGGGCAAAATCTACAGGGAAAGTAAAACATTTAACAAAACACGTCATGGTGTTAAACAAACTTAACAATACAGTGCATAGATAAAAGTACGCCCTAAGCAAAACCGCAGTGCTTACATAAACACCCCTTTACTAAATACGTTAATAATTATGGGGAAATATGCAAATAATAATACTGAAAAAGGTAAATCATCGGGAAGCATAGCTTGCAAGGGAAAAATAGCAGCCTCTGTTTTGTTAAAGCTGTTCATCAATGGTAGTGAAAAATGCCACACCACTGACCGCCAAAGCACATGAGCGGAACTCTATTTTTAAATGTAAACAACATACAATCCATGATCCCAAAGGATCAGAAAAAGATATCTACACAATAAAAATAATAAAAACTTAACCACATCAATTTTGGCTAATACTAATAATTTCAACAAAACATTCCATTTTAACAAAATATTAATATAAAAACATAAATATATGACCACAAACCAAGGGTTGCATTTAAACGGGCAGATACAAAACATCAAACTTATGAGTTCTAAGAGATTGAAATATATAAATTAAGTTTTATTTAAGGTCTTAACAAGTATCAATAAGCTGGGCGTAGCACAATATGAATGTAAAATAACAAAATGTTCTGTTTTTTTATTTGTTATTATGTGGGTATAATATATATATATAATTATATCTAAAGCGATTTGTAAACATGACCATGTATGGAATGACTTCTAAACGTGAACAAACATGTACACAATACAACATTTATATATAAATACATAAATGATTCATCGTTCAACAGTATGTAAATTAAACTTTTAAATGAATACTTTAGTTTGGCGTTGCTGTACTGCAAACAATTGTTTAAAAAGCGATAGTGTAAAATTTAAACGTTTAACAGCACAGTTTATTTGTAAATTGTAAATAACTTCTTTTCAAAATTTTTTTTATAAGGCACCCTCCTTTTACAATTAAATTTATCTTAAACATTGATCAAAGTTCAGCTTGACCGCTTTGTGTACAACTGGTGTTATATCACAATACACTATAAGAAAACGTATAGAATAACGGCTGACAAAAAATAATGGATGTAAAACAATACTAAATGGCTTATTTTAGAAATTAGGTTTGAAGTTATATGTCTACAGTCGTATTACCACCAGCGTTAATACGTCCGAAGGACTACGTGCGTTCAACCAGGTCTACTTAATTACACTCATAAGAACATTTAATATACACGTATTTTACCTGTTGTTTTTAATTCGCTATTTCTTCATTACTGGCATTTAACTTGTTGAAAATGCATATAAAACTTAAACATTAATTATTGTGCACGTATTTTAGTCGGTTCGTGTTATACAGCTCTTAATTACTGAAAATAATAATCTAGAGCAAGTTACTGCTGTTTTCTATTATTATTATTATTATTATTATTATTATTATTATTATTATTATTATTATTATTATTATTATAATTATTATTATTGTAATTATTATTATTAATATTATTATTATTATTATTATTATTATTATTATTATTATTATTATTATTATAAAGGTCTTTTACGCAACTCTTAAAATAGGCAATGGTCAAGATAATGTATCATTCTAAATTCCCCAAGGCAGGCTTCATTTTTCGTGAAGCAACTAAAGGAGGCTAAATGCAGTAGATGTCCTAAGCGACCCGCGTGAAAAGGCTATTACATAAGTTATCCAAGTTAAACTATTCCGTGTGGAAAATTAGCGCAGTTGATCGGGCGCTTTTCTAACGTTTTCGCGGCAGCAGGTTCAATCTTTTCTTGCATATTTATATTGTATTAATGAAAAATAATTTTAATTCCTATTAAAATACAAATAATAGTTTTAGAAACACATTGATTTCAGTTCATGTATCAAATGAAACAGCTTTAACTGTTGATTACCTGTATACTAAGCCGTATACTTTAATTTGGTAACTGGTTGGTCCCTAGAAATATAGATCCTTGTATGTAGAAATATTCTATAGTACATTAGAACTAGAAGATGATGTGCGATTGTAGAGAAACGTGATCAAATGTTTGTGAACATTTTAAACATGTTTGTGTGTGTAAAATGACATTTTGGGGATAATTATTTTACTTCCCTTCGTTCATGCCTGACTGAATGACTGTGTAACGCGGCCGTGCAGGTTCCACCCATTGTATAGCCAACTTTTTTATTTTCTATTAATTTGCTTACGATTTGCAAACAAATTATAAAGTTCTTCTTTATGTTGTTCAAAACATGCAACAGATGTCGAGAGCAATGAATGTTTAGGCACACAATAGCTTTTAATCGAGTTTACTTGTGCTGTTATCAAAACTGATTTAAAAAAATATTAATAACAATAATAAAAAAACAAGGTCTTATGTCATGCAAACTTCTATCGTAAAATCTCACTAATATAGCCTACAATTGCAAAGATATGATTTACGCATTCTAAATGCTCTGATGGTAGACCCCCGACACCACTCCCCCCGTCTTTATCTAAACTTCAACAGTGAGTTAATGTTCAAGCTCTGCCACTGTGTTGGGTTAGGCGTAAAAATGAAGTATAACCAGAATTATGCCACAGCCAAGGGGGCCTTCCAAACATCAATGACCATAGTCCTTTTACTTGTACAAGTCCAGGAAAAGAGACAATAACCCCAATTTTGTGTTTTACAAAGTAATATGCTCAACAAAATAAGAAAGTATACACTTTTACACTTTTACATTTCTAGTTGTTTGTTTATTAAACTATTCAACACCATAACTTACATTATATTGTTATTTTCTACATCACTCAGGTGGTTTGGAATATGTATGTGTTTGCGAACAAGGGAACATAATCATGCCCATCAAAACCAACATTTTGCTCAATTATCAATACCATAGTAAATATGGCGAAAAAAGGTGTACAAACCCTCACCTTCAAGATGCCCACCATCAAGAAAACCATATTACTGCTAATAAAATCAGCCGTTGGTGAAAACTAATTTATTGCAAAGATGACACAATTTAATATTAAAATGCCAAAATTAACTTCCTTTTCATTACAAAAAAAAAACACTTTAAATGCAATTTATACCTAAACCCTCAAATCTGCATCCAAATCATCGATTAAAAATTATTATTGGTATACTGGCATATGCATAAACGGAATAAATTACAATGTAAAACGTTCATGGCTTGTGCCCAGAAACTTAAAAATAGTTCCGCATTTGCTACAATTTTGAATTTCGTTTTAATGTCATTTTCATATACACATATGTTGTAACTAATAGCATACACACTGCCATATCAGTACTATAAATCATTTATAAGAATTCCTACGTTAATTAAGTGTATACTTTCTTTTTTGTTGAGTATAGTTCGTGTACATTGTACTTATTTTTGATTAATTATTTCCCTTGAAATTTTTAGTCGATAAAATACATTATAAAATGCATGTTCCGGAAAAAAACATTGATCATTAATTCATATCTCTAATAGTACTTTTCTTAAAAAATATATCCTCCTATGAATTTTCAAGGTGATAGCTTACTCAAATGTAAGATATATGGCCCGGATAAAATAACCAAAGACGCAACCACCCATAATCGTTTGAATAATTTTTGAAGGGGACCACAAAAGGATATTCCTGTTACGTTTTGTCAAATTCCAAGGTGCGGTTTCTGAAGGAAAGAAGTTTACGTAAATAAATATGTTGACGGACGGCGGAGAGCGAACAAAAGACAACGAACACAGACCGGTCACTGTGTGCTCAGATGAAGAAACAACGTTGGAAAACATACAGAAGCTAATTAATAACGCGATCGAGTCAAATTGTATTAATGGCTTGAAAATAAATATCATGACGTTAATAAGTTCTGCATTAATACGACTTTTATGCTGATTAAAAACCTCAATTAACATGGTGCTTGTTTCAAACAAAGTTTGTATGTATAGTGCGTAATAAAATCATTGTTTTCTTAAAATACATAAAACTATTGAACACCACATACAATTACTTGATTAAATATGCAGGATCAACTATCTAATTGGTTTCCATTATTGATTCACTAACTTAAACATCCAAAGGCTAACCATCACTTGCTGTAATGTTTTATTACCATATCGCACGTTAAATCTCACTCGGCATTGGCCTTAACTGAAATCGGTGATAGGCTATGTTTCACATATACATTGCGTTTGTCATGGGCTCAGTCCAGAGCTCAACTATGCTATCGAATAAATACGTTAAGTACATTCGCGGAAGCCTTGGTATATGCATATTGTTATATTGACATACGAAGTACGTACAGTACATGTTAACAACGTAGAGGATACAGAGTATTATCGGGTACCCGGGTCAGTTGTTCTCCCTGAACTTGTCACTCATTGCCAGGTTATACTACATGACATATGCAAACGACTACATCACTAGTAGAGATGATATCAAAGGTACTAATCATTTGCGATTGTTTGCACTAACCGATATCTGGTTAAAGAGAGAAAAGAAAGTGCTACACATAATACACCTTAACAGGAATATTTTTAATGTTTAGACTTTGATTTAAGGTAATAGCTGTGCAATGGACTACGAAGGATATACATTAGTATTTTAATTAAAATATAAACAAGAATTGCCTAATTAAAATGTATTGTATAATATGATAAAATGTTCAACCATAGAAAATTATTTTTAAATTCAAATAACCTTTATTTGCTTAAATTAAAATAAAGGGAAATAATGTTACACCTTATTGCCTCCCGTTATTATGAATAGAAAGAACATTTTAAATCTTGTTTATAAAATCAAGTAAGCAAAATCTGTAAAATGCGGTGTGGTGAATTGTCTCTAAATGGTATATAGTTCGTTAAGATAATGTTGTTTAAACGTCTACCTAGCTGCAAATATGTGCATCCATTACACTACTTTTACCTTAAACCTTATGACATACATGACATACATTGTATATTCTTGTCACTGTAACCTATAGGTTTGTTAACTCGTTTTAATTGTGTTTTCTTTTGTTCACATAAGTAATAAATGGTTACCTAACCCCTGGGTATTTGGACTGATTCTTGAATGGCATATGCGTTTAGATATATGACGATTGGACGACAAATGTTTACACAAGATACAACTTTGACAAACACACAAATGTGCCAACATTGAAGTGTATAATGTGTTATTTGTAATATCAGAAAAAGGTGTTAGTCAAACTGTGGAAGTGTGATAAAACATACTTTTTATAGTTTTTAAACTGTGTCATGAAAAATAGTGCACCCATGTTAGTCGATCTTTTGTTTTGAAGAAATTAGAGAAGTAATTAGTAGAAACAATACCAAAACTTAAGGAACAGGATTGTTCAATGACACTCAACATACGCTGTTGTTCAATCTGACTTTTAAAAACAATATTTAAGATCCTTTTCCCATCACAAACAGGATAATATCAGAACAGAGTTTCTAAAATGATGACAGTTTATCAAAATAATGAAAATGCTTAGTGTGTATCGAACACAAAACATGGAAACACACACACTGACAAAACACTGAAGGAGAGAAAAAGAAGTTAAAGGTTAAAGAAACCAGAACAGCCGGCAAGACATTCCCAACATCGTTACCAATTGTGAAAAACCAACTGCTGTCGTCTGTCACTTAACATATTAAAGTTGATTTTAACGTTTCAGATGGCTTTACAATTAAACACTAATTTCCTTTCATTTGTAATGTAAATTTCGTACTGGTCTGTGACAAACCACATTGAACAACCGACCCCAAAATTATCAACTGCCAGTAAATATAAAGGACAGCACGAGGGTCAAAGACGTCAGAATAGTCACCAGGTAAACCCAAAAGAATAGTCTGTCAAATATAAGACCCACGGCTTTCCACTCCTTGCCCATTTTTTCTTTTTTATCTTTATCATCGAGGCGTTCAAAATACGCAGATATGAACTCTCGCACTTCACCCAATTTGGAATCAATTTCAGCCAATTGCGGATTGAGGTCAGCATCATCTTTTCTGTTTGACAGCAACTCCTGAGAGCCCTTCCAGTTCTTCTGAAGCGTCCCATTTCCCCCGTTTACCAGCCCTAGACCCGGTATTGCTGGAGGAATTAGACGCTTTTTGTCGGCTGCTAGGAATGGCCTCACGAGGTTGTCCATACAGAGGAAACGAGCTACATATTGAAACATCACCTGAAGCAAAGACACTTCATCATTTCGTATATCTTAGTATGGAATACAATACGTAAATTATCTACCGTTGCTTGAATAAACAATATATGGGTGACCATTTTCTGTTTATTCTTTAAAGGGGATCTGTCCGATCTTTTTATCAGCTATTTATCAGCTTTTTATTAAATCTTTTAATATAAAGTAGTAATTAATCGTCAAAAAGTATAAAATAATAACATAATACAGCAATATATTGCAAAATACGCAAAAAATGTATTCACGATATGTACCGAATAAATTGTTGATTGCCCATAAATCTCGGTTATTGTTTACCTACAAGCTGACTCCATTCGTGATTAAACTAGTCTCGAAGTTTCGATTGGTTGGAGACTAAATTTGAATTGTTGCACTCAACAGGCAAATTGTACTGAGTAATTCTGAATTACCTGTCTCTAATAAAACACTGAGAATGATTTTAATATTTCAGTTAAAAATATCTCGCTTAATGTGCATTTGTTGGCATAAGTTTTTTTAATCGATACACTTACTTTTGTGTTTCCTACATAATTGTGTGACTGAATCGGACATATCCCCTTTATGAAAAACTAGGAAATATTCACACACTTTAATCTTTCAAATCCTTCACTAAGATGAACACATAACTGTTATTTAATCTGCAGCACATCATGATGAGCCAACATTGATATTCACAAAGAGATTTGGTTAAAAGACTAAACATACTTTAGTATGGTCTACCTACACAAAACACTATTTAATAGTTTAAGTTATGAATAAACGCTTTTAATGGAAATCTTCCTTAAGTCTAATGTATGACAGAACGTCCTTTGCATTACTTTTAATATGAATCCACTTATGGAATAAGAAACTGTTTTGTGTTATATTGTTTGAAAGTGTACATACTAAATGGTAGAGTACGAGTGGTAGAGTATTACGTAGACCTGTGCTATCTGACTATAGAATGGCTATATCGAGAATTCCAAGCTAACAAAAAATAGAACAACACTTCTTTGCCTCAGATCATACCGCACTGAACGTACCGTCCATCTGGGAAAATGACATGTGCACTTTCTCCTTTCTAATAGTTAATTATAAACGTACCTTCTTCACGAGTTTTGGTAGGGCAGCACGCGAACCATAGAACGACAGATTGACCACAAAGACGTTCAGGAATGTCGAGGTCGTTATCAGGATCATGTTGATACAGTAGTATGTGCCTGCAAACAAACGCGAACATTGGAGAGGCATAACATCCACGAAGACTAGTAAATATTAAAAAAAACAACATTATTTTGCATCTACTTGTCTGTATGATGAACATATGTGTATGTATGTTTGTATCTAGGAGTTTGTTTCTGTTTGTTATAAGTTTTCTAAATGTTGCAGTATTGTATTGTTATACTTGTTTAATTGTTGTTTTATAGCCGTAATTAGTGTTAAACTCCAAATACTGCTTAGTACCCAGGATTGGAACATTGGCGGACGCTGGCGGCATGTTTCCTTCGAACAACAGCAGAAGCACGAAGAATGCCATGAAAATGCTCATTCCTGAAAACAACGCAATTACACAAATCACAAGCTTCTAATCCTTCGCTTTTCTTAGAACGTATTTTATTGTTAATTTGCCTTCTCATTTTAACCGAAATACAGTTTTTATACTTATATGGTAGCAATTTCAAAATTGAAATACGAAATGGTTGTTAATTAAAAAGTAAAACGTTATTGTTACCTAGCGACATTTTGGTTGGCGACTCTGGTGGAATCCAGTATAGGACCAACGTTAACGTCGTTAAGAGAACACAGGGCAAAATCAAAATATACGTATAGAACGTTGCCGAACGTCGAAAGCTTATTCTGTATGTAATGTCAATGTATGGCGCATCTGGGCAACACGCATAAAGTTTCACGTTTCTTGCACCAGGAGCTTCTAAAACTGTCCAAGCTTTATTTGGCACAAAATAATCGTCGGTTACCATTTTCTGTATTTCTTCGTGCGTGTCATCGTCTGTTTTAAAAGTGAGATTCAGCTTAGTTCCATCATATGTCCATGATCCGAATTGCATTGTACACGTTTGCTTATCAAAGGGGAATGTCATAACATCAATTTCACAAGAACTCATGTAAATGCCTTGAGGGCTCCATCCTATACTTCCATCATAGGAAACTACTAAAAGGGCGTCTCTACGTTCATCTTTCCTCGTGTCAGCACTGAAAAAGGTATGAGGAATACTTACAAAATAAGTATTTTTTACTTTAAATTGCATGACATATATGATATTGGTATTTAAAGGTCCTTTCTGTTAAGTGGGAACCATGGTTTTCCACAATCATATAAAATATGATCGTTCCATTTTTGGTTTGTTTGTTTAAAGTTTGTTAGTTGTCAAACTTTTGTTAGATTGTTTCGAGGAAAGATGGCGAGAGATAAAGCCCTGTGAACTGGATTAATTTGCGAGCAAGGAGATTATGTTTTATGACAGAGGAATGCTTCCACAAACAGACATAAACACGCAAGAGAATGACAACCAACAGACCGGCAATACTGAGAGAACAGAGATAGAAGAAGCGAGTTTAAATACCAATATCATCACAGTCACATAACAGATGGGGACATTTAACGAATGAAAGAGTTTACACATTAACAACACTTATTTCACTCGTTATAATATTCACCTATCATTAAAGATAATCATACCTATTGATTTAATGTTATTGTAGAAATGTACATATTGCTAGAAATAGGTGACAGTTTCTTTAGAATGATATTAAATTTAACAAACAAAGCAACATACATCAAAGAAGTCTAGAAGAAGAAAGACAAGACACAACGAAAACAAAGACAATACAGATATAGGAAATGAAAGAAAACCAGAAAGAAAACATTTCAGTATGCACTTATCTTACAATACATGTACTTTTGTAAGTCTCACATTGACCTTGGCGTTTGGTTGTCATTTCTTACAGTGTTATATTGTGTTCGTGGAAATGTCAACGCTAGACGGCCACATAAATAACACTCAGAGCTTGTCAAAAGATGGCGACACGTCTAAACCAAAATGCAAACGACAATTTCAAACGGACTGAATGGATAAACTGCATTAAATACTGCATTAAATACTTAAATTTATTTTTCGTTAAGTACATTTACGTCAACCAATAAGGCGTTAATAAATGCATTTATTCTCAGTGTGTTACCAGACATTTCAACGTATCCATTAAATGTTAACAGTGCGGGTATACGATCTTTTTATTAACTATTACATAAAACGGTATTGTTTCGTCAAATAATGATTTAATAAAATATTACTGCAACATGTATATGTAAAATACGTCAGCAATGTATCACAATATGTGCTGATAAAAATGTTGACTGACACTTAAAATCTATATTCAGATATAGCTGGTTACTAAAACCCGGGTTCCGGATTATTCTGCTAGGAAGAAAAATGATATTTCAGAATAATATCTCTCTGAAAACGCAAAGTGCGGCATTAGGTGTTTTAAACGTTACACGTACTTTTGTGTCATGTAGATGATTATCGCATATTAGTATTATCATGACAATACACCGTCAGTATAATAGACTAAACGATACACATTAAATATGTATGTGTGCAATATATGTAAATGTACGATGTTTGTAGTAATAAAGAGTTTTATGTTAAAAATTGCAAAAAGAAATTGATCTTAAAAGATGTAAGGCGTTTAGAACAAAAATGGAATGTAGTCGTTTATAACAGAACAAAAACATTTATTACTGCCACAATACGTATCGTTTGATAAATTTGCTCGAGCAAATATTTTTATTAAAACTGCTAGTATACATGCTATTTGAGTGATTTTACGTTACCATTGTTGCTCTTAGCAATTGCCCAGATGAGGTTTTCGAAACCGATTGGCAACAAAATTCATCAAAATGATGTGTTGTGTTGTATAAACATATGAACTATTTTGTCCATTTCTTGTCAGGAACTTCTTAAATCTAATCTCTGCGAAACATTTAAATTGGCGAACATAAAACGAAACCAAATTTGTAGTAAATTTCCGTCTATAAATAAAATTGCAAATGATGGTGCTAAATATTTACGGTAAAATACATGTACTTCAATAACGTCAATCATCTGTAGTGCACAATATAGAAGTCATTAGCAACAGCAACAACCACAGTTACAAGACAACACCGAGCAAAAGAAAATACAAGAGAAATGAACATAGTAAAATGAATCAACAGTTATTCATTTAGAAGAGATTTACTAGTTTGGTGTTTTTAGTTTGAAAAAGGGTGCGCAGATATAGGTGTATTTACGTTTGTCAATTACTATTTTGTTTTAAATACGCTTCAACAAAATGTCTAAGGACAAAGCTAAACTAAACAAACAACGCACAAATGATACAAGGTTAATTATGATAATGCCTGTGCGTTTAACTTACTAGTTGTACAGTTTGATATCAGGCGTCCATATCATGTCGGAGGGTATCCGAATCTCCTTCACGCCTTCGAAGTCGTCTGGGTCCCAAGTCATAAACTCATCTTTCCAATACTGAAAATGATACACTATGCTAAAATTCTTATTATCAGTTTTATTTATCGCTAAAAATGTTTCAAAAAAGTAATAAATCGAAAGTTGAACATTGTATTGATTATGGTAATAATGGCTACCGGCAATAAAGTTAAGGTCTATTTGGCATTATAGCTAAATATAGCCATTACATGACAACTTTTGTCATAGACGAAGTAGCGATGACATAGTTTTGGTCTGAGATTTGTAGAACGTATACCTTAATATGTAATCAAAATATATTATATCTAGTGAAGGCGGAGATTTATTTATGAATATTAATTATGTACACTGAAAGTCACCTTTTTATTAAAAACAACAACAAACAATCATGTTGAAATTACATCAGTAAACTATTGTTTAGTTGTTTGGAAAGTACTTGTACCATTTTCTTGTCAAAAACATAACAATTTGTAATGAGTCCTTAATTAGCCAAAATATATATATTTTACGCGGGCCAGCAAAACTTTAAATGTACTAGAAATATATACATTGTATTTCACACTTAGCCGTATTGAACTCCATGCATTAACGGGGGACATTTTAAGAGTTTTATAAGTAGAACATCAATAGTTTGTCCAAAAAAGACAGATCAGTTTTGGTTCAAAGTGAAAGTGAAAGTAGAATATAAATGGTGGAGGTCATTTAGAACCAAGCTTGATTTATCGTGGCTTTCTGGTTTGTTGAGTATATATAGTACGAAGACCAGCATGTCACATGTTAAATGCGCTTTATTGCTATTTTTATGCACTTGTTTGGTTGAACTGAACTGCCCTCATTTAGACGCAATTTGAGCAAATGGCTTTACGTCTGTAACTTTACAAAACTTAAACCATTTCTTGAAGATATTTGGTGAAGTAATAAATAAACAACGTCGTAGAATGTAAATATATATAAATTTTAAGTGTGCAATAACGTACGTAGTTCGTCCACAGGTTAAGTTTGAGCACTTGGTTCTTTTCGTCCAGATCGATAATCTGGATAAGCTGCAACATAAGCCGCACGGGCACGGCGTGCGTGTGGTTGGACACGGGCCGCCCGTACTTCCCGCCTCGCTTCTCGTACCCAGCCAGCAGGTTCTTGATCAACACGCCCTCCGCCGAGTACTCCGAAGGATAGCGGACATCGTAACCCTCTGAAATCGATAACAAAAATGCATGTAGCTTTGAATTTGAAATGTTTAAACTGCTTTGGAATGATGAACAGTCCATTCGCCGAGTAATCCAAAGTTACCATAAACGTCTGTAAAAAAAGAAACAAACACAAAACAAATGGAAATGTGCAACATACGTGTTAAGTAAATAACCGTTGTAAGATGGATACTATATAACTCTGTCCCAGAAACTCTGAAAGGACTTTTCAAAAAGGTCATCCCTCCAGGGAGATCACTATTATAGTACATACATAATTAT
>Ga0224511_10001582_pt1 | contig 14012 bp, 7 predicted proteins | sample SF_May12_sed_USG_2_FD_169988 | JGI IMG/M metagenome (GOLD analysis project Ga0224511, IMG submission 169988) | Sediment microbial communities from San Francisco Bay, California, United States - SF_May12_sed_USGS_8_1 | ecosystem: Environmental > Aquatic > Marine > Sediment | place: USA...
CCCATTCACGGACACCCCCCCCCCCCCAAAAAAAAAAAAACCCACAAACAACAACAACAAAAAACAAACAAACAAAAATGATATTCTCATTCGGTACCTTGACCGTTAGCTTGTGTAATAAAAACATACATCGACATGTTGACAATGCTTGAATTCTCCAAAGAAGAGCCTTATGGATTATATTAGCACTTAGCTATACGTAAGCGTCAATAATGCAGTGGATAAAACATCAGTTTTTTTAGATCGTGTGAAGCCACTTTGGGCGTGGGTTCTAATCCTAAACTCGGTATTGATTGGGGGGTACTTTTTTCGGGGGGGGGGGGTAATTTGATGTTTACCGCATATTTTCTTATTCTTAAACAATAACAAATGAATATAAAATAACATCAAAATACAACATGACCAATAAAACAACATCTTCATTAATTTCCAAAAGACATACTTCCTGTTTTAAACATCTATTTGGTAAAAAGCATTGGTTTACAGCTGGTCATCACTTTATTTTTAAGAAACAATTTTACTTGTAGCAGGATTCGAGCCATTGACCGTTAGTGCTTAAAATAAATGTTTTCTTTTACTCTGGGAATAAAAAACGTTGCATACTATAGTGAATACATTTTGTGATCATTTTTTTTTTTGCGTGTTTACTTGATGGGCAACATATCAATCGACATATTCCTGATAGTTTACAGGCTGTTCGATGCATGGTTCCACAAATTTTTAATCTCCGCCCACATTTGCTGAAATCCATTATTCATGTGATAAAATTCATCATAAACAGGAAGAACGCTTTCTATTGTATATACTACGTCAAACTGTCACCTGACAATGTATCCCTAATCCAGTGGATTACCATTGACCATGTACTGTTATAAATGATAATGATTGACAGTTGTGGAACTGTCCAATCAAGCGTCTAGAGGAAGTAAATGTTCTATCTTACTTTTAATTTAATCTAAGAACTTTGAAGATTAACATAGTAATTTTAGATACCAATAAAAATGAACGTTAGATTTAAAACAGTTAAACATTTAACTCTCAAATGACGCTTTAATAGCAACATAAATATGTAAGTACTTGCTATTAACAGTATCCGCTAAAAGCTTTGGGAATATGAGTCTTTATTATGCTGATACTATCTTTCGGTGTGCCAGAACAAAAAATCCTGAATAGTATAATGCATAGTGTTACATTTCAAAGCATTCTGTTCTACATTCATCGGAAATGCATTTCTAACATAAAATATTTATAATAGAGACACATTAACACATTTCATTCACCATTTGATTATTACTTCCTGCAACCTAAATGTAAAGTTTAATGAAATAAAAATCAACTAGATAAATTCACTTCATAATGGGTTAGTTGATTTCATTCATTTCCCCAAGCAACAAAAAGGGAACACCGGTAAAAGGTACGGAACAAAACTGTTTTTTTTTTTACCAGGCGAGTACAAATCACAATGTGAAATTCCATAGATACGAGAAGGTGAAAATTGCGAAAATTTTCAAAATAAAGTTAAATAAACAATACTTACAATGTTTGTTTGAGTATTTTATGTTTATTTTATGCCTAAATGTATGTAAGAAACCTAAGTGTCAACTATAAAAGATGAACGTAAAATACCGTAGGATTTTTATAATATATTATATTTTCACATATTATATTTTAACTTAAAGAGAGTGGTATCAGTATGCTGCAATCCAACGTATATCCAACAATGACAAACACACTAACATCCTACGTATGTAAGTTGTACAATTCGGTTTAAACACGTTTACTTTTTATAATATGACACAACACATATGACACATATGCGTTAACGTGACAATCTTGTTAATTATAGTATGTGCATGATGGGCTAATAAATATATTGATAAACAGATAAAAGGGACAGCCGTCAGGAAGCATAGCCTGCAGTGAAAAATAGCAGCCTCCGTTTTATTGAAGCTGTTCATCGGTGGTAATAAAAGATACCACACTACTGCCGCCTAGCGCATGAGCGGAACTCTATTTTTAAAATTGTAAACAATATACATGTACAATTCATGTTTCCTAAGGACTGAACAAAACTGAATTGTGGAATTATCATCGAGCAAATACGATAAAATTATTTCACCACTTGCCATTCCTAGACAGTAAAATATTTAATTAGTAGGTGTATTGATAAATATTGCATACTGTGCTCCTGAAAAATATCGTTCGTGAACACGTAGCGCCTTGGTAAAATAATCCCAATCATAATAAATATAGAATTACGTTAATTGAATTGGGATATTTATTTTGCGGCTTTCTACTACTATATTTTCATGCCATAAGGTCATTTTGAACATATTCGGGTTAATAATCGCATAATAGCGAGCTGGGTATATACAGTAACTACTTATTAGTGTATTTATATAATTCACGTGTGTGTGCGTGTACAGATCTCACTCGATGAAAGTACAAGATGATTTTTGGTGAGCAGTTAATCGACTTTAGGTTAACTTTTTCAACTAGTAAGCTCGTGTCAATCTTATCCTTCCTCAAAAATCAATTATCTTCCTATCACAGTAGGGAACTGTACTTTATGTTCAAGTGTATCTTGAGTATAATATCATAATCGACAGTTGATTTAAATGCGTATATGTGTTTACATGTGCCGATTTCCAGGGGCAAACGCGATTGATCGTATAACATACTTTTGATATATTAATATCTACTTACATGTTATACAACATACATATTTTTTATAGCATATGTTTGAAGTACGGGCGGGAAAATAACATGAATTAGAACTTTCTTTGTTGATAACATTGTATCATTTCACTAGCGAAAATCGCAGAACTCAGACTGATTAAGATACCTACAGGTCAACGTTACCAATAAATATTACACATGATATGTGATTCTGTATTTTAATTAGCGAGGCATAAACTGTGGCGGGAATGGAAACAGTTAAAGACAATCAGTTGAACACCTTGTCTTTGAAACGTTAAGATTTTGCCATATATCAGAACTCCATTTATTTGGCTACAATTCTTTTACAGTACTGGTGCGAAATGGTCGTTTAAAATCATAAACACACACAAACAAAACAAAGTAACCGAAAAACTATGAAAATGTGTTATACAACTACGTTTTAATCATTTATTTACTAAAGTCTGTAATATTTAATTTTTGTTGATCTAAAGACAACGGAAACCGTAACAGTATTGTTGCCTGTCTTATAAATTTTTTTAGGTTCACTTAGGTGTAACAATATAATAAACGTTCTTTTGAAATCCAAAACAAAAAACCCCCATCAGATGATCATGATGATTTTGTTCTTTGATATGAATATTTAAGATTAATAAAACAGTACAAAAATTTAATAAACGTTCTTTAGAATATGAATTAACGATAAATATGACAGTTTGAATAGAACATTGACTTCGCCTAAACATACAACTGAATATAAGCTAGATTTATGAAACGATCGAAGAAGCTGCCGTTCGTATTGTTAGCATTTATCTTTTTTCAAAAAGTTTTTTCTCGAGTATAAAAAGTATGACACTTGAATACATATAATTATTATAATGTACCTTATGAGCGTCGCTAATGGTTTGTTTCAAGATAATTGATATTAATTCACACTTGTGAATATTATTAAACGCATAGAAGCGTCTTTTATTATTCTGAAAATTATTTGTGCACGAAAACCGATAATACTGTTACAAAACTTTGACTTTATAGCGCCGTTCGTAGACAGTAAACATGAAGTAATTGCAATTTTTTTGCGTGAAAATAGAACTTTCAAACCTAGTACACCTAGTGCATTGTAGTTGAAATTATAAAGTTTACTATAAAAAACGTAGTTCCCCTAAATGTTGTGTGCATCCATTAAAACACTTTTTCCTCAACATTAACCAAATGACATAATAAGGTGTATTGACGAAATTAGTGTTTCCAAGATCCTTATCCAGAAATGGTTTATATAATATCATATATATTCTAACATTATATTGCTTTAATGATCCAGAATGTTTACACATTTGATAAGTACCAATAAAGTAGATGTAAATGCGTGCCAAATGTGTATTTGAATCAGATAAACGCATGTTGGCTTCCTTTAAAAAAAGACATATGATTCAAAACATTACAAGTATGCAAACATCAAGTACTAACACATCCATCCAAAACAAAATATCCGATCAGTTCTTTGATATCTATATTTATATCATATGTAGTAGGTAAACTGTTGCAACTAAATTAGTTACACAATCCATTAGCATGTTAACTTGAGTACAATGTAGCAAAATTAATATCTCGTGACTTGAGTGAGTGGTTGTTTTGTTGGGTTCTGTTTTCAAAATAAATAATAATGCTTGTATTAAGTTAAGAAGTAGTTGGACCAAGCACCGTATCGCAAGATTGACAACAGGGCTTTTATGTCTTATATATGTGTTTAAACTGGCGACAATGGCAACATTCAAACTGATATAAGCATATGCAGGTCAAATTTGTCAAAACATAATACAGATGATAACGTGATTTTGTATTTTCAATTAGAAGTTGAAAATATCAAGACAATCTTTTGAACTCTATGCCTCTGAAACTATTTGATTTTGCTTGACATCAGATGCCCCACATATCGCTTTCGAATTATTTTAAAAACAAACGAAAATTGACCGTACGATGATAGTTAATTAACACTTTTTAGAGAAATCAGTTGAATAAATGAACTTTTTAAAGCATTCATATAATTTTCGTTATGTCTTGTTCTGTATTAGTATTGTAGTGTCAGCTGTGTTTGTTTTTGGACGGGTCATTTTGTCTTAATCATGAAGACATAAAGTTATGGCAATGATTTGGTTAGATAAAAAAAGAAATTTTTTAATCTACTGCATCCGCAGTTTATGCTGAAAAAAATCCTTGTTTTTTAAAGTTATGATAAAGTGACATAACTGTTGTTGTTCTACATTTTAAATCATAATTCTTTGAATAGGCAACGAATTCTAACCATTCAAAGACTCTTGACATATTTAGTGTTTCCATATTCGTTATCCAGATAATGTATAATTTATACATATTCTAATTTAATATTGTTTTTATCATCCAGATCGCTGTAGTTTCACGTACTCAAGTTTTACCAGATGCATGAAATAAGCATCACGTTAAAAATTAAACTGTGAATAATTTCACTTTTAAATGACTCTTTTATTGACACATAAATATGTAAGAACTTGTTGTTACCAGTAACTGCTAAAGACTTAAGGGTATACGCATCTTTATTACGCCGACACTTAAATGTTAAACTGCACAGTAAAAATCATCAAACTGCATGGCATTTGTTTTCATAGCATTCTGCTCTACATTTTATTAAGAACGCATTTCCAACATAACTGAAGATGTTTATAGTAAAAACACAGTGACATGTAGTTTACCTATTAAATTATTATTACTAAATTAAATGCAAATTCCTGTCGAATGTGCATTTAATCAAATAAAAAGTCAGATGTATTCATATAAGAATGCGTTAGTCAATGAAAAGTTCATTTCATTGCAGAAAGTGTATGGAACACAGGTACATGTACGACATAATAGTCAATACGTTACTAGTATAATTGCATAAAGAACCAACACATATCCTATCTATTCAATCACCCCTGTCTATCCTGTCTACCTTTGATTTCAGGAACATTGTTAAGTTTGATAAAATGTTTACTATGTTTAGACAATTTTAGTAATTATGTGCAGAATTAAATATTTTACAAAGTTACAATTTTTGATTTTGTAACTCAAAATTAATTTACTTTGACCAAGTTACTTTGACCAAGTTGTTTATACATGATAGTGCCTCAGCTAAGCCCCCTTAATAATATCAACTGTCCACAGTTAAGCATTTCGTCTGTTTGTAAATAAGAGAAAAGATGGAATAAACAATTAAATCTGAAAATCTAAACATATTATCTTTATAATCTTTAAATTGTCTGTCCGAATTTAAAGGAAATATCTGTTTATTAAATCGTTACGAGGGTCTTCTCTATTATGTGTTATGTATCTAAGAAGGTTATTTCCCTGGTTTTTACCCTGGTATCCATTTTGTAGGATAAACATTAATCAAACATTAATCAAACATAAAAGACAGACAGTTATGTTATAATTTCATATGTTATGCTATAATAATCATTTAAGTCCTTTAGTGACCAAAAAGACAATGAAAGCGGCTACATGTTCATCTATAACAAATATTTAATCAGATAATCAGGATGTCATTTGATATTTATTATTATAACTTATATTGTACATGTATGTAAACTATTGTAAATCAATTACACAACCCAGAAGCATGTTAACCTGTGTACTCTATAGCAAGATTAATATCTCGCGATTATTGTTTTTGTTGATTTTTTTAAACAAATGATACTAAACATGTGTGTCATTTATATGTACATGTATGTGTGTACAAATAGTTGTAAGTGTGTCTGCGTAGACATGCTTGTTATAACCGCTTACTATATAACATAATTCAACCGCAATACTCTAGTTATTGATTATTGGACCATTTGAAAAAAAATTGAAGAGTATATTAATAGAATATTCACATCACTAATTATTGTACAATAATATTGTACAAGAGTATTGTAAATTTGGTTACTAAGCATTTTTATTTTTTATTTTTGCATGTAAAGAATATTTTATGAGAAAAAGCCAATATTCGACTGCCGAGTAAACAGTAAACAACCGCAAACACCCGAACTAGCACACGATTGTTTACGAACAGTAATGAGTGTTACTTCAAACCTAATTTACAATAAAATACAGTTTCGTTTGTTTAGGCAACATCTGTGCAATCCAAATACCGCATCATACTAACACGCACGACACATGAATACTGTTAGAATGATGCCAATTTCTAACGGGGATGTGGCTCAGTGGTAGAGCGTTCGCTTTGCATGTGAAAGGCCCCGGGTTCGATCCCCGGCATCTCCATATTTTGTTTCTTTGTGAATTTCTTTACAATCGACAATCTTCATTTAGATTTAAATCTACACATATAGCTAGTTTTATTTTAAAAAATATAGTTCTATAGTTCAGTGGTGTGTATGCTTTGCTGTCAAACGATTGGATTTCAATAACAAATGCAATAAAACGACTAATTCAATTGTCAATATAAGTGGTTCGTTATAAAGAAACAGACAAAATAAACATGTGTCCGTAATACTATTGAATATCGAGGTATTACATTAGATTTTGTAGTTAAATGGTTATTACGCTCGCTTCACAAACTAGAAGTCCCGGGTTTATACACAAGCAGAACCAACTATTACATTTTCACTGTCATAATCATTTGTGTATATGGATTTTATGCTTTACGGTGGAATAAACTTATATTCCACTGTTCGTCTATATTTTTACTACAATTATAATATAATTGTTATACCGATGTCTTCATGACGCTGACGTTGTTTTGTATTCCGGCATACTATCATACACGCAACGTAATGTTTATAAAAATGGGCACAAAGACGTAAATATTACGATATCGTGGCGCTATTGTTTCTTACGGTTTAAAGTTTTTGGCTATTTTAGCCATAATTATAACTCCATAATTACACTTACATGTAAAAATTATGTTAGAATCTTCCATAATCAGTATATGGGATGTGGCTCAGTGGTAGAGCGTTCGCTTTGCATGTAAAAGGCCCCGAGTTCGATCCCCGGCATCTTCATATTTTAATTCCTTTATCTGTTTTGTTAGATAATCTGCTATTACGTTATAGTCTATGGTCCATTTTGTAATGGTGCTCTTAAACATGACATATCTACATTGTTTACAACATTCTTTGTTTGAACATCTCTTCAATTGCTATGTTGGATAAACATGGTTCCGTAGGGAAGTCAAACGAAATTTCATACAATTATTCTTCAAAACTTAAAACAAGACTCATTCTTACAACCACTCTCGGTCATAACCGCCCTATTTTCTTCTTAGTTCTAACTTTCCGTAAACATTATAAAGCTTGTCTACACTATTTCGCTTTTAAACCTTGTATGTACTCGTACATAACATATAACACTCACAATCTAAAATAACTAACTAAAATTCCTATATATATTTTTATCGTTTATTTTTTTTTACGAAATCATCTTTAAATTCTTAACTAAAACAGTTATACATCATTATTAAACTCAAGCTTTTCTATTTCATATCAATCTTAATCAATAGTATGCCCTAAAGTATGTGTGTTCATTGAATAGGCAAAACAACATCCATTAATACACATCTTCCTTAAAATAACATTCTGGTAATACTATATGCATGTACAGAGCGTGCAGCGAACAAAACACAGGAATTGGAAAATATATTCGTATCATTGCGTCTGTATGAAGTCAAGTTGTCATTGTGGACCTTGCTTCGGACCACAAGCTTGAAAACAGGGCTCTTATATCTCATATATATGTCACAACGGATATTCAGTTTATGAATACTTTGTAATTTACCTTTCGAACACGGCAATATTTAGACTGGTTTAAACTCATATAGGTCAAAGTCGACAATAAATAATACACCAACGCGATTTCGAATGTCAACAGCAGGGGAACTATGACACGTAATTTTAAACGACAAAGAACATTTATTGAACTATATATATCAGAAATCTCTCAAATTGTTTAAAAAAGTACCGGTTTGTAAAAGTCGTTCAAACAAACACACAAACAACAAAGTAATTAAATAACAAAGAAACTGTCAATGACAACCACGATTATATCGGCACAAAACTATGATATATTAAATATTGTCTTGTCTAAGTTTTTGTTTCGAAACAAGTGATATTAAATCACACATGGGAATTTCTTTAATCGCATATATGCATCTGTGCTGGAGCCTAAGTGCTTTCGTGCACGAAAAATGATAATACTGTGAGGACACTTTGACTTCATACTTCCGCTTATACATGAAATGTTAAACCTAGTGCACACGTAGTTTATTTTAAAACTCTGCTTTGTTTAAAATAATGATCAAAATATGTTCACAATAAAAACTTTTTTAATTCTAAATTTTAAAATGCGTGTGTTAACTGAATAGGCTAAATGGCATCCATTAATATACATTTTCAGAAAGATTGACCTATTGGCAGCCTGACATAATTGTCTTGACGGAATTAGTGTTTCCATGATTCTTATCCGGAAAATGTATATATGTTCTTACAGGATCTTGTTTTAAGACTCTGCTATTTCACATACATGTACTCATGTTTTACCAGATGCATGAAATAAACTTCACGTTTAAACTAAACATGTGAATAATTTTACTTTCAAATGACGCATTTGTAGAAGCATAAATATATAAGAACTTGATATAAGCAATATCTGATATCTGCTAAAAGCTTTCGGAATACGAAACTGTATTACGCCGACACTTAAATGTCGATGCGTCCCAAAATATCAAACTGCAAGGCCAGTAAAAATCCCCATACTGCATATTATTTGTATTCATAGCAATCTGCTCTACATTTCATCGCGAATGCATTTCCAACAAAAATGTTTGTAGTAAAAATACATTGACACGCAGTTTACACATTAGATCAGCATTACTAAAAAATGTTAATGCGTGCTATATGTGCATTTAATTAAATAAAAAGCCAGATGTATTCATATTACAATGCGCTAGTCGAAGTAATAAGTTCATTTCATTGCTGAAATTGAATGGAAAACAGCTAAATATACTATATGTGAGTAAATACGTTTTAGTATAGAAACATGAAGTATCAACACATATCCTATCTATTCAATTTACCTGTGTATTCGGTCAACCACTGATTTTTGTCAAAAATGACTTGTTTTTGTATTTAAACAATTTAATTAAATATTTATACAATTGTAATTGAAAAAGTGACAAATTTTGATTTGTTATTCAAAATTAAAATAGTTTGAACAAATTGTGTAGAAACTAGTAATGCCTCAGCTACACGTAAGCTCCCTGAATAATATCAACTGTCAATACATAAAGATGCAGGGTCAGAGGTCTGTATTTTATACCGTTAAAACCGTTCACAAATCTTGCGATATGTTTAATATACTTAATAAATTATTATTCCAAAAGGAATTGCAAAATGATGTGACAAATAATGTTTTTTTTAAGAAAAGTAAAAACACAATTTAGCAAACGGATGCATATATGCGTTCAATGTTGGTGTATTATCTTGTTTAATTCACTCGTAGCAGTGTAGTTTCTTGTCATTTACCATTAAGTTACGCTAATGAGCAGATGTTAGCTGGACTTAAAACAATCATTGTATGTATACTAACATAAATTATCATGTACGTACTTACAGTTAACAGCATCTGTTAAAAGCTTGAGTAAAATATGAGTAGTTTTGTGCCGATGCTCAAATGTCGTTGCGTCACAATGTGGCGACCTGCAAGGGTTGTTAATTGAACAAACAATCAGTTTATTTATTTAATAGCATTTTGCTACACCTTAGTTCTACCAAAATGCTTAAAGTTCTGCGTGTGCTTAGATCAAACATCATCGATCTATCAGTGTAACACTATAAACAACACCGCATGTTCATATAATATTGCTTTGATACTAGATCTTATTCTTGATGTTTACAGATAAAATATAAAAGAAGCTGACACACGTATCTGTTCTATCACATTTACGCTACATAGAAATGTATGGTGCAAATAAAATGTAAAACTCGGTATATTTAGTTTGAATTATCTTGAAATCATGTTGCATGTGTTTGGATGTATTAATATATTTCTATTATATATTATGCGAAACTAATGAAATAAAGTGAAATAAACTACACATGTTTGTCATGCACATATTTGTTTCTATTCTAGCTTTTGATTGTCCTGCCTAAAGTGCTTGTAGAAGTTTAAAGTATACTTTCGCAGGTTTAACTTACAGAGGTTGGGGAATATACAGAATAGAAATGTATGGTGTATGTAAAATGTCAATAATAGAAAATGAATCATTATATCGGTATATTGATTCAAGGTGTAATTTTTTAGAAATCAAGTTTTATTTATTGTATATTTTGCAAAAGTAATGAACTAAAGTTTACTTAAATAAACTATTTGTCATGCACATGTTCGCCTTTGGATTTTGTTTGTCCTGCCTAAAATGTAACTATAAAAAAGAACGTTAAATACCGTAAGAGTTAAAATAAAAATATCGCATAATAATTTAACTCACGGAGTTTGGTCTCAGCCTGCTGTAATCCAACGTGTATCCAAAAGACGCACACACTTATATCCTTCGTTATACTTAAACAATTCAGTTTAAACTCGACACAACTCAAGAAATAGGAAATACCGATGATTTTAAAATTATATAACACAATATGCGTTAATGCACACCACTTTTTCAATTATAGCACGTGCATGACGGTCTAATAAATATAATAATGCAAATGGTTTGTAGAATTATCATTGAGCAAATACGATAAATTATTTCATCACTTGCCATTCGTAGACAGAAAAATATTTAATTAGCAGGTGCTTAATAAATATCGCATGCTCTGCGTACTGATAAATTATTATAATGATCGCAAAAATGTCGAACTGCCACTAATTAGTAACCTGTAATGAATGTATTTATATAATGTATTAGAATGTGGGCAGACCGCATTCGAGATGGTCTTTGGGGAGCAGTTACATCTATTTTCAGTTACACTATTGAACTCGTAAGCTCATGTCGATCTTATCATTTACCCAACATCCGTTCTCTTTTTTTCTCGCAGTAGTGTAGGCAGCTATGTTTCATTTTCGATCTACATTCCAATTGTTTTGTAGTTTATTAGTTATGTCTCGTCTTTAATCTGTTTGTTTATGTTTGTTGTATTATAATAGATAATGATTTTCATAAAACGTAGCAATCGAAGAATTGTTTAGTTTAACACGGTGTAACATAGGTAGTTATAAGTTTATCTAGTGTATTACTGACAGTTTGAAATGCGTATGTATTTCCAAGTGCCGAGTTTCAGGCAAAAGCGATTAATAGTATAACTTAGTTTTGATACAAGTTGTACATCCATGTTATCCGAAATACTTTATTTTATTGATAACAAGTGCCCCCTGCCATGGATCTGTGATGAGTTTCACAGGCAGAATACTTTTTGTACTAAGGATTTTCTCTTTTTCATCCCTTCTTGAATTTTGATTTTGTATTTATTCACTTTCCTGTCGTTTTGTTTAATTCCTTAGTGGCCTTGTTAAGAAGAGTGAATGGACACTTTTTTTCTTTTTCTTCTCCAGAAAATGTTGTAAAAGTGTGAGGTTTGATGCAGCGGAAAACTGGTTTAAACCCCCAATGTTTTGCATTGGCCGTACCCAGGCGGTAATTCAACATTTTTTGGAGAAGTCCTTTAAGTAATTGAAAATTGAAAATATAAAAAAACCCAGAAAAATCCGAAAAACACAACAAATAGTTATTTCTAAATGTCTGTTGTGTCTTTGTATACTCCGTGTTTTGTTATGTTCTGTGCGTTGATGTTCTGTGTGTTTTTGTACGGGCCATTTTGTCACGGTGCCCATAAACTTGACTTGTCCACATTGTTTACAACATTTTTTCTTTGAAGATCTCTTCCATTTATATTATACGTATGCACCGTATGTGCAGCGAAAAACGCACATAATATTAAAACATGTTGTCCCTGTCTTGTTCTGCATAAATATTGTAGTGTCAGCTGTGTTTGTTTTTGGACGGGACATTTTGTCATTGTGCCTTAAGACTTAAAATCATCACGTATAAGTACAAACAAAACAAACTATCCAAATACAAGTAATACTTTACAATAACTGAACCGCATCAAGGTACAATCATACGACAACCACGATCGAATCATAACTAATAGCAACAAATTTGATGATTTATCAAACATTAAAATAACGTAACCCGTATTATTATCATTGAATTTTACTCGCTGAAGCCTGGACGAGTAAAATCAATTTGATATACGCTTATTTTAATACAACGTAGGGTTGAACATTTGAATCAAACATTGTATTCACTTACACATACGACCGAACGTCGAACTTAATATAGCAAACGATTAGTATTCTTGGTATTATTATCACACTTTGCAGTTAATGACGAATACTTTTAATCAGGGAATAATTATGTTGTCTTTAGGGTATAAAAAGGAGAACATTTGAAAACATATTTAAAACCTCATTAGCTGCCTCTAATGGTTTGTGTCCAGACAAGTAATATTAAATCACACTTGGGAAACGCCTTAAACACATATAATCATCTATCTGAAGCTTAAGGGGGTTTGCGCACGCACGCCACTCTTACTTGTATAAAACGTTGATGTATTACCGTAATACATCAACGTTTTATACAAGTAAGAGTGGCGTGCGTGCGGTCTCTTATACGTGTAGACATGGTGTAATTGCAGTGTACATTTCGGGAGAATCGTAATTTCAAACTTAATGCGCCAGTAGTTGTTCTTGTAAAATTGCTGTCTTTTTTAAAAGTTTTGATCATAAAGAAAAAGTATACCTTTACTGTAGACTCCCCCCCAAAAAAAAAACAAAAAAAAAACAACAACACTATTTTCAGTCAGGACCTTGACTGTTATCTTGTGTTATCAAAACACACAACGTCAAGTAGACAATGCTTGAATTCTCCAAAGAAAAGCCATTAAGATTATATTACCACTTAGCTATGCCTATACGTCGATTATGTAGTGGATAAACAGCAGCTTTGTTTTTAATCGTTGGGAGGGACTTCTTTGGGGGAAAGGTAGTATTATGTTGATCACCTATGTTTTATTCTTCAATAACGAATGAATATAAAATAACATAAAAAACAACATGACAAATAACACAACAATCTTAAGTCTATCCCAAAAGACATACTTCAGTTCGGCGAAAATATCTCCTGTTTTGAACATCTATTTAGTAAACAAGAGGGCCCAAAGGGCCCTAGGTCGCTCACCTGAAGAAAATGTCAAGGCTCAAGGTGAAGCCATTTACAGAGGACCACTAATGTTGTTCACCAAATATTGGTAGAGGACCTCTAGATGATG
>Ga0224511_10001583_pt1 | contig 14011 bp, 8 predicted proteins | sample SF_May12_sed_USG_2_FD_169988 | JGI IMG/M metagenome (GOLD analysis project Ga0224511, IMG submission 169988) | Sediment microbial communities from San Francisco Bay, California, United States - SF_May12_sed_USGS_8_1 | ecosystem: Environmental > Aquatic > Marine > Sediment | place: USA...
GATTTCGACCAGCAAAAGTATCAACATTCCCAAGACAATGGCACCAGCAAGCTTAGCTTGTGTAAATGTGCACTTATCATCTGGCGTTGTGTCTGCAATTTAGCACAAACATAGTTACAATAAATGTAAATGTAAATCAGTTTAAAAAATAATCTGAAAAGAATGTTAAAACGTTCCTACAAACTATTACTTTTGAATAAAATAAAAGCCAAGTATACTTCCACATATTCAATAGTTCTATACATGGTAATATACTTTTTAAATACTTACCTGTTACCGGTAGATGATATATTGTGGCCTTGATATTGGCAGTAGTCGACCCAAGTGTTGTTTGTTTTTCGGTTGTAGTAATACCTGTCAACAAAAGAAAGATACGTTTAAGGTTCTTTTCTACAACTACATAAGCCATACTCGTAGTGTGGCGAATGCTCAGATTGCAGTGTACACTTGCTGCTTGACGTCTATAAAAAGGACAATATAGGAGGTAATGTATAGAACAACGTCTATCTTTGATTTTAATAACTTAACTACACAAAACACTATGTATCTGTTTCATAAGAACATATGACTCGATATAATATACCGGTGCGTCCAGTCTTTCTCCTGTATTTGTCTACACTTTGCATCAGCAATAGAGCTGATATTTAAACGATGATCAAACAAACTGTTTCATTACATCATGTTGAAAGTCAAATTAGAAAGACAATTTTGCTGATGAAAATAAAACTTCTTAACCAATGAATGTCGGGATAAGCTGTTTTATTCTTCAAATTGTAAAGCGTAACCTAGGTTTTATATAAAACTAACATTAAAAATACATAAGTTATGGTTTGTGTACAGTGCACTTTTTTAAAGCATGCAGCATATATTCTTACTACAATCAATGTATTATACATAGAGAATTAAACAATAGTAATATAAAAACGCAAGCAACTGGTAAGTAATATCATGTTGCCCATGAAGATATACATGTAGCATACGCAGTGTTGGCATTTGTGCCTGTCGGATAAACATGTATGTTTTGTTGTTCTTTGAAACATATCGATTGTTGAATTTTAAGACTGACATCTACATATGCAATTGTATTTCATAACCTAACTTTACCCGTCAAACTTACATGGTAAATCCAGTATCGGAATATGTATGGGAGGATTTTCTGTCCGAGTTGCCCCAGTAAGCAAGAACCCGCACGTGCCTCCACTGAATGTAACACCACCACTAAATATTCTCCATTGAAAGATAAATGTGCCATCACTACTTACTGCTTTTGTGGGTGTAGAACTAATAATATTCTAAAATGTTCAAAATAAAAAAAAAACATCTTACAGATGAGTAATTGATCAATTTGCATTTCTGATTTAAGGAATCAAATTGCTGAATGTGCTATGGAGTGACATTTTTAACATAATATTATATAAAAATTATTTAGTTAATACATAAGTGGGCGATTTGACGGACAGTTTTAAGAACTTCTACATGGACAAATGAATGATATTCGCTATTATTTGGCATGGTATTTCCATCTTTTGGCATTAAACACGATAACTTTTACTTTAAAACTTACCCCTCCAATCGTCAAACTGAGGGGTATTCCAACGGTATTTGGATCTGGATACCAGCCTGTACACTTGACATTGTATTCATTACCGACTTGTTTTGCTGTACATGACTCCTTTGTGATAGGACCTGTTAACACACATTTGATATTTGGTAAAACAATCTTTTAAAATAAGTACTCGAGCTATCGCTAATGCGAGTAAATATAAATTCGGGCGAACTAAAATTTCCAAATTAGTCGCCCGTCAGGCGAGTAAACTTTAATGCCAAGAAAAAACTATATAAATAAACAAAATAGTGTTATTGTAGTAAATATTTAAAGTAAATATTTCCAAAATAAATAACATTTAAACAACATCACACGAGACGTCATCACGCACCTTGTAAAATGGTTAAATTGAATGCTCTTGATTAATTCCGTACTGTCATTGTGTTGTCAGAGCTCTTACTTTTGCCATGGAGCAAAATGAATTAGACGCATGCTTCAATTTTATAAATGTTCCATTAGTCGCCATTGCAATTCAAAAACACGAAGACCGTCAACTAGAAAAAACTAGAAATATGTGGCCGATTGTGCAACAGTGTCGAGACGAAGAATGGAGATTATGGGCGTTTACCGCAAAGAAATCACAATATCTTGACCAATTTTGATTATTGAACTCTATGTCTGCCTAAAATGCGAAATGAATAAGTGGGTTTGTTCCGAGAAACGCTCGTCTGATCAATGTTTACAGGTCCAAGCTTTTTAAAAGAACACATCACTACCATTCATTTATGGCGAGGTTAGAGCCCATACATATTCTGGACCAATTCTGACACTAGACCTTTAGGTTAGATCCACTCTTTATGATGTATATCAATATCATTTTGTAGCTTTATTTTTTTTTGGTCCTCTTGGATCATAGAATGTATTTTGTGGTGTAGCAACTTTTATTACAACGGATAAACAACTTCATGAAAACCAAGGCTGCTATTTAGTCCACATGCAAGCTGAACAGCCCTCGTACATATTTCCTTTTTGGGAAAAAGACATGCAAAATATTATGTGGCACGTCACACCCACACTGTAACAAAACAACGTTGTTTGTTTTGATTTTCACATGTCGGGAGTGTGAAAGAGAACATCAATCCGCTATAGTCGGTGAACGCATTATATGGAATTTCCAAACTTCTATGTTGTATTCGTTCAATTTTATTATATAGACTTTATGTAATGTATTTAATAAACGTGTTTAAAAGCTGTGTGTAAGTGTTACCCGTTTTAAGTGTATTACAACGTAGAAAGGGAAAACCCACATAAAGCATATTTAATTTTTGAAGCAAAGCCTGCTAGGGAAAGAAGTATCCTATGTTTAACAGAAGCAGTTTATCAGTGGTAATAAAAGATGCCGCACCACTGACGCGCTCTATACCATGAGCGGGAAAATCAGAAACTCATCGTTGCGACACATGTAATAACAATATTCAAAGTCGCACTTACCATCAACTTGAAGTAGATATGTAGACTCACGAAAGTTTACCATACAAGAGTATAACCCCTCATCAGTGATTGTGGTGTTTTTTATTTGCAACTTAATTTGACCGGTGGTTACCGTTGCTTTATATTTCAATGGATTGGTAACACCACCATTAGAGCTGTAAAACACAGTTCCATCTTTTCCAAATACAAATGCATTGTTGCTGGTAATATCAGATCCAGCGCATGTCAACGACGTTGTGCTTCCAATAACCCCATATTGTTGTGAGCTATTGGTTGGAAAAAACATCAGTTGCCCTGAAAGACAATACTAGTATGATATAGATCAATATAATTATCAAGTTTTATTATCCGCTAGAAAGGTATTTGATGCCGTATGTAAGAATGACAAATAAAATCAGTGTACGCTTGTATGTGGTAATATGATAATTGCAAACATTTTACAAAACGCACACAAGTCTCAAGAATGTAAAAATAGTTGTGAATAATTAAAAGAATTGCACATGTTTTATTCAAACCGCTCTCAAGGTATTGGTAGACTGAACTGAACATGTCCTGGCTTATTCTAATCAACTCGCCTTAATCATTACTTTATAGGAATTGTATAATTATGTATGACCAATTTAAAGTATGTCTGCTTATATCTACAATAAAACAACATTTTAACTTACCATTTACATTCGAGGCATTCAAGAATCCCACTGAAACAAAACGATCTAAACATATAACAGTGTAATATAATAACAATAATGATAAACCTCGTGGTAAATCGAACAAATGATATTTCACATAATATTACCAAATACTGCTGAACAATAGGACGACATTTGATATGTAAAGTAGTTAATCAATCTTTCTCTCTTACACAGAATGAAGTTGTGGGCGGCATACTCATATAAAAGTTTTTCTGAATACATGTACATGAATACATGGGTCGATGCAAACCATTGTTTTATTTTTTATATTACAAAATATTAAAACCATTCAGCATTTATCGCGAACGTTTATCAGCAACCGTAATTAAATAGACAGTTTTTTCATAACCGCAATTAAACCAGCTACATATGCAACAACAATGTGTTATCTTTTCAATTTCAAACCGTTTACATGTTACAATTAATACAAACTTTTCCTCAGATTGACCATTATGTTCATAAATATAGACTATAACTTACCTCAACAAACGCCATTACATTCGCATAGACAGAACAATATTGCAGTGTTTGCTTAAGGACATGGAATTTAAAAAAGAAAGGCATTAAACCGTTTGAATAGGATATACTTTGTCACGAAAAGGAGAAATATTCTTCTGATCAAATTTATTACAGATTTTTTGTGCATTCTTCGGGCTTTAAGAGTTAAATATTACTTCTCTTTGTTAACCATATTTGGTCTGGTGAAATGCGTACGATAAGAACGAAACAAATGTGTTATCTTTTGGTAATTTGCAAGGCAGATGAAAAGATCATAATTGGCAAGTGAGTGTGCCGTATACTTTAATGTCAAATATTACATGGCTGTCTTTCATAGACTTTGTTTTGTTAAGAGACCTAATTCCAATAAATGTGTCGATTCTCATCAACTCTTTCAATTATTTACTACATGTCTGTTGATTGTGCATGACATTTCTTTACCGTCATTTTCAATATGGCCGACTGGGGGCCATGTTACATTTTCGATTATATGCCAACTAGGATACATGAACGAGTGTATTTTGAGAAACCGACATCTCCGATTATCAAGGTCCTTAGCAAATACTAAAATAAGTACTTGTTGTTACATTGTTTCCAACGTCAAATCCAAAGTCATCCATAGGTGACTATTTTGTTATTAGTTTGTAAACCTACTTACACAACAAATCACCGACTTTCATTACCCTTTACATTTACGAACTGCATATTTGGCACATGTGCATGATCATTTATAAAAGTTACACGAACCATTGCCGACTACTGGTGTCGTCTTTAACATTCGGTTGTTAGTCGGTTTGTGGACAGTGGGCAATCTACGTCTACATTTTATTCACATGCTTGTCCGTTATTTTTAACTTTGGTTGATAGTAATAAGTAGCGTTTTGTCGATTTTGATGTTCAACGATACAGTAAACACCTCAGTGCGTCTTTTTTATTGAAAACGTTTTCACAAAAACAATCGTTGCTTTCGTTTTTTAAACATTCTCAAAGGAAAAAATAAAATGCTTACAGAAATATTGTACAATAACGTGTTGATGTACATTGTACTTTTTTGCATTTTACTTCAATTGCACCTTTTTGGATACGATTTTGTAATCAACATTATAAATAATAATTTACTCATGTAAGATGTCATGTTACCTCACGCTACTTCAACTACTAGAATACATTGGAACGATTTAGAATGAAAGTGTTGCATTTAAAGGAAGGTAATAAAATTAATGCTACTTACAAATAAAACACACAAGAAATATTCCGATTATTGGCATTTTTCTTATCATTATAAAAGTCACACAATGTTCATTTTGAAGTATTCCTTAAAAGCATTCGTCAGTGACAGTTTCTATTTTTTTAGTGTGCGAATTATTTGGGTGATAATTTACACCGTCTCTTATTCGTTTTTGCACGTGAATAAAAAAAACGCTACCATGAAATGTGTGGCAACACACCACAAGAACCCAATTGTTAGCGCAAAGCCCTGGACACTTGACCAAAATCAACATAATATTTTATACCAAGTCTAATATCAAGTTTATTGACAATGTAAACAAAACACTTGTTTTATCATTTATAGCTGCTGCAATGTAATAAAATAGAAGGTATTAACATTGCTTAAGATCGTGGATATGTCGTAAAACCATATTTTACTCTGTAAGATTTTGTTAAGATATATCATGTACATGGCGATATAAATTACATTACGAGACGAGTATTTTGTTGTTCCCATCATGTAATATTGTATAAATTTTAAATATCCTCCATACTTTTAAGTCTAAGGATCTGGAAAATATACGTATATAACTGAAGTGAAACATGCCATGTTATTATATCAATAATACTCTTGCTCTGGTTACGTTTTACTAGTAGTTATATGTGATTAAATCGTCTTCGTCTCTACATCAGGTAGTAAAGCCACAATGCACACAGAGTACCCTCTTGTATGTTTTCACTTTCAAGCTCCGACCGCGTTCAAACGTTTTTCAAGCGTTCTTTTAAAGCATCGTTGATACTTTAGAAGGTTTATTGTTTACCGCACCGGAATTGACATGGCAATTTGAATTACCAATATTACTGACGTCAGTCTATTTACCGATTGCAAAGTACTTGGATGTTTACGTAATTATTATCCTGATTACATGAGAGTTGTTTACGTAAAAGCGAGGAACGTCAAGAACACAGCGTGTACGTTAGTTATTGAACCGTGACATCAACACCTTTAACGCGATATAAAACGGAACGCGACTTGTTTTTACTACAAACAAGAGGTTAAACATGCGGACGTTTATTGTGTGTTTGCTTGTTGTGGCATTCGTTTTGAGTAAGACAATATTTTGAACGTTTAGCTATTATAATAAATGAGCATAAAGGTTTTATAATAATTTTATTTATGTAACACTTTGTGATAACTGGAGTATGTATTTGTTTAAAATTGTCGACAAACCATAAAATCTTCACACTGTTTATGAGATAAAAATTGCCATTTCTTCAGGTGAAACTGACGCTCGGACACTGGTATCCCGCCGGCGCCGCCAAGTAGAAGAGGGACGAATGTGCGGTGGATTTGCGGGCGCCAGGTGTAAGGCAGGACTTGCGTGTAAAATGAACGGCTTTAGCACTGCTGGCACGTGCGTCTCCAGCAACGGACTGATAACCATCGACAGTATTAAATTCTAAAATACACGATTTTCGTGACCAAATTGCGACTCAGGGAAAACTTTTAATATTTTTAAGAGATAGTAATACTATGTTTGTTTATTTCGTACATTTTACAAGACTTTACGTGCATCATTTTATCTTTTGTGTATGTGAACGCACTTTAACTAACATATTTTTGCATAAAAGAGACTGATTGGTACGATTTGTGTCTGAATTAAATAAATCAATAAAAATGATATATATTGAGTGTTGTTAAATTGTATAAAACTAAACGATGAAATGAATTATGTATATCGATGTTCATCAGATACATCATGCAGAACATCCTGATTAGGGTTAAGTCAGCCTTAACGTCATCTGGCTGAAACATTTCCTAGTTCGTAATAAGTTATATATTAAATATAAATATGCTAAATATGAAAACGTACAACAATGTCTTTACATTAGGTTTGTCAGTATATAAAAAAACATATTTAAGCCGACGTTGTTGCGAAATACCAACTATCTATATTTTGTGTTTGTTCTATTTTTCGTAAATTTGGCTAAAAGCTTTAGTTTATTAAATAATAACTCATTATTTATTTGTGCAGCGTAAACGTACATTAATTATATTAAATAATAAATGTATTATGTGTTATAAGTTAGCCTCTATGTCTTAAATTTAAATCATGATGGTTGCGAGTTCAAACGCTAAGTTATCGGAGCAAAAGGCATCATAATGATGATTTTGATGATGTGAGCATGAAGAAACATCTCGTCAATTTATACTGTTTATTTATACTATTTAAAGGGTTAAGAATTCAACTGCTGGTTCGAAAAAAAGTAAATGAAACGATAAAACATTGAAATAATATAGCGAGGTTAATCTCCACACAGTTCGGACTTACGACGTATTAGTAAACCACCAGCATAAACAGTCATCAAGAAGACAAAGCACTGTTAATACACATATGTATATCAAATAAAGTGTAAACAGATATCATCATAGATACGATTAAGTAACACATCACATCAACAGAAAGACCATACACACCTAATTTGTTTTTCTTGCCATCGGGGATAAGTGAATGTATGAATGGGTTTGGCAATAAAGTTAAGCTCATGAAAAAGGACTTCGATGATGGGACATCGGCCAATGCCGTTGATAAATAGATTTAGCCGAGGCAGTTCTTTTTTAATGGAAGTTATGCTTATCTTGGACATATTGTCAGTTAAAGCACAAGGAAGTATAGACCTAAACGTTATTCTGATATATCGCTGTATTGTTCGTAATAACGTTGGTGTATCCTGCCTCTGTCGACAGCTGCCTTGAAGTGTCCAGTTCTGTAACAAAAAATTATAAATACAAAGTGAAACTATGAATGAAACGCAAACAAGAGGTGTGACATAGTTTGTTACAAAATATTCCTACCCTACTCTGTCACAGTCGTAGCAGTTATCGAATTAATAACACTCACAAACTCTGCCCAATCTAACGGCAGATTAAACTATATTTCACATACACACCTTTATACCCATGAAAACATTGTGTATACACATGGAAACTTTACAGATATTAGGATTGCGATTTACAACAAAACTGATGAAAGGGAAAGTCCCCAGGAAGCATAGCCTATGACGCTTTTGAAGCTGTCCATCAGTGGTAATGACAGATGTCACACCACTGACGCCCTCTAGCGCATGAGCGGAACTCTATTTTCAATAAGAGTAAACAATATACAATTAAACTGATGAAAGGGAAAAACCCCAGGAGGCATAGCCTGCACGAGAAAACAGCAGCCTCGGTTTTATTGAAGATGTTCATCAGTAGTAATGAATGATGCCACACCACTGACGCTCCCTAGCACATGAGCGGACACAATGATGAAAGGCATATTCCTACCTAGTTCCTGGTACTGTGCATGTTTGGATTGGCTCTCGATATCCAGCTGCTCGTAAGGTGAAGTCGTCTTGTTGTGGTTTGTCATCGGGGAAGACGAGGATCCTTGTACATGGGCTATAGAAACATACGACGAGTGTACTTGTTTGCATATACATGTATGTTAATATGCAGACCACCTACACGAACTATTCCAACAATTATATATTTCATCTATTATAGGGACCTATCAATGCGTAAGGTGACCTCACTTACATCAACTTTGCGGTGATATTTAGTTGATCTAGTAAGAGAAACAATTACCATGGCAAGCTCACGGCAGTTTCTGATTATAGTCCGGAGCAAAAACATTGAAACATTTCTGACCCCACCGTCGCACACATTAGGAATGGGGAACCCATTTTTTAAAGTGACGTATGTTACAACATAACTATTAGGTCCGAGTGATACATTACTGATTATTCTTCACCGATCAATTAAGTACCCAGTATCATATTTTCATGTTTAAAATCTTGTTTTATATATCGGTTGTGCAAAACATTTTATTAAAAAGTCTTTAGGTGGCCAACACGTCCTGTTTTTTTTAAACAAATGAATAAGGGGATTTTTTTTTTAAAATTACCAAGTGTCTGATATGCAGCAGCATTAAGTTCATTGTCCATTTGTAGGCGTTCATAACTTGTAGATGGCTCGTTGTTGCTTGTTGTTGGCAGTTGAATAGAACTGTTACTGTGTTCTGTGATAAAAATGTAAAACATACATGCTGTTTTAAGTTAAAATGTTGTCTCAACAGATGTAAACGAAAAAAACATCAGCGTAATGGTATTTTTAAAACCGTAATGATAATGGAGCATCGGTTAAGGGTTGTAATTTCTCGACAATATTAAATAGTTTCATGCCGACCCGCAGACCACAGTCAATACATTTACCTGTTTGTGTTTGTGGGGTAGGTATTGTATCCATGTAATGATCTTTTCTAAAACAGACATGCACGTGTTTATAAGATTTAATAATTGTAATTTATAATTAATAAGCAATATCGTGTTAAACATTAATCAGTTTTTTAATAAGGTTCATATAGTTCATATAGTTATTATTAAGAAGTCGTGCGTTTTTCCAAAACAGTGTTCGACCTCGACAAGCTCAACAAAGTGGTAAAACTAAAGTTATTTCAAAGGTTTTAAATACGTTTGTAACAAATACAAATAAAACTTGGTTTGTGATAATCATTGACAATGCTACATGTATCTGTGCATACATATTACACTTCTTTACACTTCTCACTCTCTACTTGTGTTCCATTGTGTAAAAAACATATTAGGTCAAATATAAATTCAATTGAACAATATTTAGAGGTAGCTCAATGACTATGAAATTTCGGATTATCTTGATAAGCAGCAGACAAATCAGGAGTTTATTGTGTGTCACTTCCATGGAAAATATATTGTTACTGTTATATAATGTTTACAACATTGCTATTTCCTACAGCTCTTACATCACAAAGTGTTGTTAAATGATCTTTTAATGATAGATAAAAAGAAAAAGCAAGTTACTAAAACAACTTGGTATACCACCAGTTGACCCTTATTCTAAACAGAGTACTGAGAACACAGTTTATATTAGTAAATTGCTATTTCTATGTTTTGGTGACTATAAAAGATATGGTTTTATCTGTTTAACTGCATTTAGGAATGTTTAAGACTGATGCCTAACTTGTGTTTGATGAATTATCAGACACGGATTGTTCAATGGGTTCTGAGCTTTTAGTTAACAAGCAAGTGATATTAGTTTACTTCATATTGTCTTTTAAACTCACTTTCAGGTTAGGCTTAAAAGTTGAAGGAATCAGTACATTTAATGTTTAAACCATATTGAAATAATAATAATAATAATAATAATAATAATAATAATAATAATAATAATAATAATAATAATAATAACAATAAAAAATAATAATAATAATAATAATAATAATAATAATAATAATAATAATAATATGATAATTACTGTACACATTTAAGTGCCAAATGTATTTTGAATAAAACGTTTATCTTATAGACATTAACAAACATACTTGCTTACAGGTGTTAACAATAGCAATGACAACAAGATCAAAAGCCGCGTTGTTTCTGTTACTATAACACAAATAGGAAATGAGTGAAATAGAATTCCATTAAAAAATCGCCATATTGTCAAACTAAGCTGGAGAAAGTGTTTAAAGAGTGAAACATTCTTAAGAAAACATAGGTCAAACTAATTTACCAACTCAACTTGCAAAAGAGTCAGATTTTTTTCCAAGTTTGATAACCTTTTATATATTGTTCATACCTATGCTCTTACCTGTATGTCTGTATTACAAGAAAATATGGATTTCTGCTTGCTCAGTTAAATGTAGTGAATACATAAAAAGCTAGCTGAAAAAGTGAAAAGGCAACGAAAGCGAAATTAGAATGCAGACCAAACAACACAATAAGGAAGATAGTTGTCATTAAAAAGTGGTTATACAGCTAAGCTTATTTCGTAAAGTTCAGCTTTCGACTCAGCAGAATAGGGTGACACGTTAGATGAAAAATGCGCACCTGATGTTTTGGGGAGGGGTTTACTCGTAGCGGGAAAGAAATGAAGAAAATGGTGCAATAACAAACGAGCTTGCAATGACTATAGATCTCATAAAAGTATCGCCGACAGTCTACAATGGTCATTATCGAAAGAGCAAAAAGGATAGGCCAAAATGATAATAATATAATTGCAATTATAGGTAAACAAAAACAAATTAGATTAATGTTCTACTTAACGTGCACTTGGATTTGGAAGCTTTTAAAGATTTAATTGGAAAAGAAAAAGTTGACTGTCTCTAAATTTAAGAGACAGAAAAAAATGTTTCACCACTTCTGCCAATTGTTAAGCTATAATCTGGGATGGACTGGTGCAACCCAGGCTGCTGCTGTATATTAGGCAATTCAAGACACGTCAATTATTTATGGTACCTGTACCCAGAACTTGATAAAGTTTGCAACAGTGATGTCAGATTTTCAAAAAAAAAATAAGTAGGATTGGGGCGGTTAAAATATAAAACATCAGTTTTTTTCTTCAAAACATTTAATAGACAACAGCCAAGAAGTTTGTTACACTAAGGTCTATGAAATAGTTTTAAATGGTGGACTTTTGCATGAGTTTCTTTATGCTGATCCAGACTGAGACAAACAATAAACAAGCAAGATAATGAGAGGAGGGCCTTATGGTAGTTAATTACCAAATTAAGCATGGTGTTGCGCTGATGCAGGAATACAGTTAAGTGTTAACCAAACCTTAAATTCATATTCAGTTCTTTCTGCAAGTCGTTAAGCAACGCCGCAGGTTATACATGTACTCGGACAGCAGTAATACACTTAAGAGTGTGATCTTAAACTCTCTTCTTAAGTATTAAAAATAACTCTTAAGACGTATTGTGATGTTTAAACAAGACCTGTTTTACTACAGAAAATGAATTATGGATGGAATTATTGGACAAATTGTTAATTTTTTCATTTTTTTTTGTTAATTTCAAGGCTTTTGAGCTACCCCTAAATATCAAAAGATTTTGTTCAAACTTTCCATAAAGTGTCTTTGCATCAAATGGAACAATTCTGAGGGGTGAGACTTAAGAAAATTATGATTTTTGAAAAATCACTATTTTAAGAGCCATCCTAATACATATACAGCGTCTAAGCGCTACGTTGCGGAAGTAGGTGTAACAATGCCATGACACTGTACAAATATTGTCCACAGACGTCATAATATGCCATTATAATAAATAAATCATGACGGTTATAATACAGGTATGTGCACTGATGTTCTGTTATAAGAATAACCATAAATCATTACAGCATATGCTGGAATGTCTGAAAACGCTTGTTAAACCGTTACTTACCTTCTATATGATACAATATTTTTCCACGTTTTCGCTGAAAGCGAATAATAAACAATACAACTTATATATTTATGCCGAAGTATCTGCGATGTTACAAAATTATTTTTTTATTATTTTTTTTATGTCAAACACTACAACAAATTGTGTTGTTATACGTATATTGTGCAAATTATATAAGTTCAAGTTAGCAATTATTTGAAAATGATGTTTAAATTTGTTCCATAATACCGTGTTTATTTAAAATCTTCGTGTTGGAAATCAATATGTTTTACATTGTAACGTCCATACGTCGTTAAAGACATTAGTCAGTTCTTGTTTAGTTTTAGACATCAATTGTTTTTAATATGTCCGGACATATTGTAGTTCCTTTAAGTAAGTGACACATTATGGTTTATTAATTTTAACCCTTTTAAAAATGGTTAAGCACTTTTTACGACACGTTACTGGTAAAAACACATTAACGAACTGAACGGAAATAAAAAGAATTTGTTAAACCTGCATCAATATGCCGAACTTTGCATGTAACAGCTAGGACTAAGAGTTCGACCAACAAAAGTATCACCATTCCCGAGAAAATGGCCCCGACAACCTTAGCTAGCTTAGAGCACTTATCATCTTGCGTTGTTTCTGAAATTTAGCACAAACATACACTACATATCAATAAAAGTTGCAAACAGTAATGTTATAGAGTTCCTTCAAACTATACTTTTTGGATAAAACGATGACCAAATATTATTTATTCTATTTAATAGATCTTAATATGGTAATATACTTTTTTTAATCATAACGCACCTGTCCCTGGTGGTTGATATTTTGTTGTATCTGTTAAAATATTTTCTGTGTTCTCGATATTGGCAGTAGTCGACTCAAATGTTGTTAGTTTTCGGTTTCTCCAACACCTGCCATCAGAACAATGATATAAAACACTGATACATCTTTCGGCACGCTAGAGCTGCATCCGCCAGAGTGTGGCGAATGTCTAGATTGCAGTGTGCACTTTGATATTTATAACTTCTCACACAAACACTAGGTGGTTGTCTTATTGGAACATAGTACTCGATACAATATACATGTGCGTTCAGGCATCTTTCTGTATTTCTCTACCGTTTGCATCATCCAATAGAGCTGATATTTGAACGATGATTAAACAAACTGTTTCATTGCATCATGTTAAAAGTCAAATTCGAAAGGACAATATTTCTGATGTCAATACAACTTCTAAACAAAGGAAGCGACACGGATGATTTCACTTACGCCAAACAATGACACCAGTAAAACAAAATGATGGGAAAAGCTGTTTTTATTCTTCCAATCGTCAAGCCTAACCTACATTTATAAAC
>Ga0224511_10001584_pt1 | contig 14009 bp, 5 predicted proteins | sample SF_May12_sed_USG_2_FD_169988 | JGI IMG/M metagenome (GOLD analysis project Ga0224511, IMG submission 169988) | Sediment microbial communities from San Francisco Bay, California, United States - SF_May12_sed_USGS_8_1 | ecosystem: Environmental > Aquatic > Marine > Sediment | place: USA...
GCAATACGGAAAATATGGAATGCAACCAGCGCATAGTGTTTAGCAGTATACAGCGACAATAAATAGTGTTGTTCAGTTGCTGTTTGCTTTATATGTCCTGGTCTGTTAGTCTACCCTGACACTGCAGATACAAAATAACAGACCCTACGCGTCACAAGATTTTAAAAACAAAACTTGTTTCGATATGTTTGTATTATTGGCATGAATTTAAGACAATGCATTAGCAATAAGTAGCCTAGTGTCCCTCTGAATACAACTATTTGCATACGTTTAAACTCGAATAACACTATTGTGTCTTAAATATGTGTTGCCACTGCCATTGACCCTACACAAAGCACTCGTCATGATATAGCTTAAAAGGCTCTTGAAAACTTCATTGTGTGCCATTTTCTAGCATTTACTAGTGGACTTTGTATATTGGTTTATCCAAAGTTAAACATAATGAGCAGATTGAGGCACACACTCTTAATTGGTCCGTTACATTGATCACTTTAAACACAAACAGTTATGACTAGTTGGTCCAGTTTTAACAAAACTTATACATTATGTACCACTTAACCGATAAATCTATGTAAATGTTCCCTTTTGTGATTTTCTATGAACTTCCTGTATACGTCTGCCTCATTGTTAATTGCAAAGAGAAATCTGTCCTCTGGTGTCTGATAATTGGTTAGTATTTTCAAATGGAGCAGTATGTCTTTCATATTTTAATGTTCAATTTTGGGGTTGAAATCCGCATTTAACCTTGCGGTTTGCTTTCGGCCTTATTTTCCCCATGAGAACAGCGTACCGCTTTAAGTAAAAACGTGTTTGTCGTTTACATTTCTTATAAGATAATAAACAATATCGTTTGTATTCTGCATACTCACCATCAACCTTGCAAACGTTGTGTATATGTCACAACCTGCAATGCGTCCAGAATTTGTCCTTGGTCAAAAAATGCATTTTAGCAAAATAACTTTTATTTCGAACCATTTCAAAAAGTGTATTTAATTATCAAGTAAAATAACAAGATTATTGGTGAGCGAAGCGAGCGACAAGTTTGCTGACTGAAGTTAAACATTAGAACACTGTTAGAGTATACAAGTGACGAATCCTGCATTGTTTAAATAAAACAATCTCAGAAAGATGTTTTTCCCACAATAAATCGGTAACATTTTGTCAGAATTTAACAGATCGAATTTAACCGGCGTTTATATTTAGTTACTGACAAGTTCATATGATGTATTTAGGACTTAAAGGGGATATGTCCGATCTTTTAATTAGCTATTTATCAGCTATTTATTAAATATTTTAATATAAAGTAGTAATTTATCGTCAGAAAGTATAAAATAATAACATAATGCAGAAATATATTGCAAAATACGTAAAAAATGTATTCACGATATGTACCGAATAAATTGTTGATTGCCAATAAAAGCTCGGTTATTGTTTACCTACAATGGTGACTCCATTCGTGATTAAACTAGTCTATGAAATTTACGGACTTTTTCGGAGAGTGTCGTTTTCCGAAGAAATGACCGAGGGGTTCTGATTGGTCGGACTCTAAATTTAAATTGTTGCACTCAACAGGCACGTTGTAATTCTGGATTAAATGCCCTTTACTTCTATTAAAACGCTGAGAATGATTTTAATATTTCAGTTAGGAATATATATAATATATAATGTGCATTTGTTGGCATTAGTTTTTTTTTAATCGATATACTTATTTTGTGTCTCCTACATTATTGTAATTAGTGACAGAATCGGACATACACTCTTTAAAGACATGGTGTTTAATATATTTATGGAGCTGATGGTTTGCCCTCACAGTTGATGGCTTACTACATATATTACTTATATTTGTGTGTATGTGGGTCAAAAACAACAATATGCGTGCCGGTCCTAAAGGGGGCAAGGTGCCCATCCCTATTTACGCTAATGCCATCAAAACATGTTTTGAGTCGTACGCATAAAATTATTGATGTCCATTATCTATATTTTTTGTTTATATTTACCAAATCTTACAGAAATAATTTAGCTACAAGAAAGTGCTGAAAATGGAAAAAATGGCACTGTTTGTATCAATATTATGAATCTATCAGTTACAAGCATCGATAAAATAGTGAAAATAAGCGCTGGCAAAGCAAGCGCCCATCCAAATAGTGAGTTACTTGACTTTGTATGTGTGGTTTGCCATGTTCCCTGCTAAAATTAATGACTTTATAATGTTAGTCCTAGGCCTGCATACGATATAACATGATTTTTGCCCATTGCGTACCGGCTTTTTGTCCACTACGTACTGTCTTAAAGCCCCGAAATACTAGTATGTCGATAGGTTAATTGTGTATTAAGCGTATTGATTTTGACATCTAGCTTAGCTGGAAAAGGAAACTACATGCATACAAATTAATATACGTGAATGCTTATGAAGAAATTGATAAAATTTGCCATGACATATTTAAGAGTAGAACTGATTTTTTTTCAGAAATGAAACCCAATCTTGAGTCCATAAACCAGCATATCGTTATAGTAACACTGAGTAATGTCACCGTATAAATATGTTATCTTGGTCTTCATGTTATCTTGAACATCTCCGCAATTTATGTTTTCAACATCTTTACTAGTTTTGTAAACAACGTATATATCAGGGTGATGCGTGTTTTGGTAATGTTGATGAACACTAATTCAATATATGTTCTTACATGTACACTAGAATATCAAACCGGATTCAAAATTCGTCTTTTCTAATTAGGTAATCTTGTCATTGTTGTCGAATTTTCCTTCTAAAGTGTTTTGTTTATTTTACAATCACGTGAGATGGATTAATTATTTGAGAAAAACTTTATTGTAATTGTATCTCAGAAAATAGGCAAGTCCTAAGGAAGCATGGGCTGAATGGAAAGCAGCCTCGGTTTTATTGAAGCTGCTCATCAATGGTAATCCAAAATGCTACACCACTGACGGGTCTATCGCATACACATTATTTTCAAATGTAAACAATGATATATGATCACAGAGGACCAGATAAATATAACTACACAATAATACGCATCAACAATGTAGACTCTTAAATAATTAACGTTTTCAAACGTTAATTGAATACAATGGTAAAACAATCGCAGTGTGTTTATTATATAACGGTTATATAAATATATTTTATATAACATTTGCAACGTGTTTAGTAACATACTTAGCTTAAATTGACAGTGTTGTTTACCCCTTTAAATGTCGTGCTATTATATTTGCCATATTTGTAGCTCTTAAATGTCGTTTTATTGAGATGTTTGAAGTTTTTGAAAAACTTTATTGTTAAGTGATAAACCTCGTATGTCTCAAATAATATTTAGTAAAACAAAGTGGCCATAAGTATGGAACTGGTTGGGTTTAAAACGAAAAAGACTTCTCTGTACACTTACATGTATTTTATTATTAACTGACATCATCTGAATTGTTTCTATAATTGTTCTTGTTATTACTGTTAATCAGGGGATTAAGGGACTTCTAATAGCGGCCACGATTTTTAATATACGCTTATAATAAATGGTGTTGTTTTACCGAAAACACAGTACAAAAACAAAGACAACTTGGGTGTTTATTGTCATTTTATACAAAATAGTTGAAAAGGAGAACATTTAAGACAGATACCGCATTATATTTTAGACCGATTCTAGCTGTTATCTAATGGTTCCTGTCATGATTGATTAATACATAATTTCCAGAATATGACAGCATACCAATTGTGTGCTGAGATGTCAGACAGTTTATCAAATATTCAATGTCTTACCACTTTAATTCCTTATATTATGCACCGTAAATATACTAATCGAAGAGGAATCTGAGGAATCTGGTCATGTTTTTGCCCTATATCTCTTGCACAAATAAATGGTCTTGTACCATGTTTACATTAACAAGAATAAGCGTTTTGCAGCACATTAACAGTGCTAAAATGTGTTTCACATTAACGTTTGACATAAATTGCGTATTTGCCTAACGTTTTACACGTCAACGTCTTGCCAATGTACATGGTAGTGAGTTCAGATGTTGTTATTAGTGGAGTCTCTAAACTGTTATCATAAAATCAAATACAATCCAATGCTTGGAAGAAAAACAAACCGCCAGAGTCACATGAAATTAAAACTATCAGGGATCTATCAGGGATCTAACGCTTCTCATGTCAGACGTTACGCTATTGACCTAAGCCCGGGGATTAACGATCAGCGACAGTACAGTTGACAGACAATACATTCTGTTATTACGTTATTGTACGTCCGGAATACGTTCAAATCAGCGACGTACTATGCCCACAAGTTCAAAATATCGCCTTACGTCAAAATATCCGAATGTTATACGATGGGAAAGAAACCGCGCTGTTAGAAAAGCAATGTTTCTTTATTTTACCGGCATGTATACAACAAAATGACGCACGAAAGACTGTTTTGACTACATGTTTGTTGATTTGATTGACAAGTTGAACTGTAATGCCTCGAATTACGTGTGTTTTCCTATCAAGTACGGCCCCACTTGCGTGCTAACATTGGATGGAGATATTGAATTTAATTAGACAATCTAATTTGTTTAAGGTCGTAGATATTTCTGACATTGGGCTCATTTTATGTTGTGATGTAATTAAATTAAACTGGATGTTTGAAAATATTCTGGAACACCATACCGAGTCTTGTGAGGCTTTAAATTTTCAAACAATATATAACATTGTTATAATAACATACAGAGTGCAGACACATTTTGTTATTATGTTACCATGATATTTTTCATTTTAGTTGTTTTAACATGACTATATGATTGACGAAAGTACAATTAGAGGAATTTTTTTCAAACTTGATATCTAGTGCATTGTATCATTATGACAAACCGTTACCGTACTCATGTTCACTAAATTAAGAAAATTGCATTTCTGAACACGGTTATTAATAACCACCGTCGCCGAACCTCAGTATTAAGAATATCAAATCATCATTCATCTACCTCTGTGTCTAGGCTTTCTAGTTCATAATAGATGTTGCTGTTTTGCAAAACTTTCAATTAGTTACAAATGTATTTTATTACACAAATCACGTCATCAAGTGAGAAACTCTTGACGCATTCCCCGTATCGTTCAGCGATACCAGTGTAAGGAATAGTGTATACCGTCATAATCCTGCATCTTTCTCTGTCATCTACTAATGACAAAAAAAAACACGAACACCCACACCACAACGTGCACTCGTTTGTTGTACGGTTGCATGTTTAATGTTTCATTTTTTTGTAGTATTGTTTAGAGTAAGTCGGTTAATTGAAATAATGGTAATTAAATTGGACATTTCTGGTTTGTGTAAGATGATTTACTAGCCGCAATGTGTATATGCTTAACAAGATAAAGTTAATGTAATGAAAGAAATACTTGAATAGTTTTATTTCTTGTCAAAAATAAATAGGCGTTTATTACAAAGTCCATTAAGAGAGTTTACCTTTTCATACCGTGTTTGGCTATTTCAAAAATGCACAGAAGAATGTGTTGTAAACGTAAACAGTACATTCGGCAATAATCGACATGGTAGTATTTATGTTTCCTCATCAGAGTCGGTCAATGTAGTTTATATTAATCAGATGTTCAATATCTGTACCATATAATTATGTTAAAACATATAGCCTGCTTTTGACACATATGTTAAATTGTACGTTGGCCAATGAGAACAGTTGTAAGAAAAGCTCATTAAATATTCGTAAACTCAATAATTTTAAACAAGCCCTGTGATTAATCAAAACCAGCTATAAACACTGGTACATGTATATGTAGTCGTTCAAATGTACATGTATATGATACAAATAATATAAGTAGTAGCCGTAAGCGCCCAAGGCCATTGTTTTTCACTTAATATTTATGATATTACCCAGTTCACTTACTTAAATTAACGCAGGCTATTTGTTTTCAAAATAGTTCTTTTGTCTATATTCCGTATAAAGTTAAATGTACCAACAATAGAGTTATAATGTGAAAGCATGTGTGCTAAAACATACCATCGGTGCATTCGGTGACATAACGGTATGGTCACCTGTCAATCAAAACACATGTGGTAAAGCATATCGTGTGAGCCAGTCTACACACATTAGAAATATTAATATCTCAAACAAAGACTGAATTTCCCGGCCTACTTTGCGCAGACTGCAAAGGTAATATAAAACAGGATACAAGATATCATGTTTCCGGTTCCATCCTTTGAGTTTACTAGTATTCAATATGTCAATATTGTAACAGCATTATGTTATACAACTTTGTTTATGTCAAATATTGTAATAGTGACGTCATATACATATAAATATATACAATTGAAAACTGTGATTTGCCGTTAATGAAACTATGTGAACAGACATTGACCAATCTTGTTTTGAGAGTAGTGTTTCAGCTTTTTGCTGCCTAAAAAGCCCTAATTACGATTGGTAGGAACACAGAAGTCCCATATCTCCTTATATAGCATGTAAAGATAGGTAATGTGTATAAGTTATAACATTCCGTATCGCCTGTCGTTGTGTGCACATTTAGAGAATGAAGACACAACTGTTTGAAGTTGAAACAGACCACTCACCCCTTGTTGGCAGTATGTCTGTTTTCCGGCCTGTAAGCTTTGATGTTGACAAAAAACCACTGAACTTTTATTGTTGTGAGTGACAGCAATGACCATTGTCAAAGAATTAATTCCCGACATTCGATCGTCGGTCAAACATAAGACCAAAACCATGAATGCACTTTTTAAACACCATTACCCTCAACATAAAATCGAGTACAATTCATTGATAGTGTAGTGACGTACTGAAACAAATGTGTGTGGTGTGAATCGTATAATATATTTCAAACATTTTTGAGGTAAATAAAATTACACGTAAAACAACGTTTATATGTATTTTTCATGCTTTCAAATAACATATACTTGTGTTATTTTAAAACAGAAATACATAATCTGTAATTCTGAAAGTACACCCTACACGTTGTTTGTATGTCTCAGACATGCAGATGTCTCTCATTTTACAATTTTACTCGTCTCTAACCCTATTGTATTCCTTTTATTAACCTTCTGTAATCTTGTTACATGGACATTATGAGTTTATCAATTCTCTGGAGTTTCAAAGGTCTAGGTAGTAATCTACATGTTTAGACAATAGTAAGCTTCTTAGTACGCTTTCAACAAACACATACATTTGTGGATTTAAAAAAGGCTGCGCATAAAAGAGGTTATACGTAAAATATACAATGAATGTAAAAGTATATTTAGTATTGCGTCAACTTTTGTTCCTGAATATGTAATATGTGTAATGTTTTAAAATAAAGAAGATAATGTTAGGGTAAAGTATTTTTCCATTGATTACTAAACACACCAATTTATAATAATTCTGTTTGTAAAGACTATACCATTCTGTATCCGTTGCATAATATATTCTGTATCCGTTGCATGTATTATATATCCATTTCATGTATTCTGTATTCGTTGTAAGTTTTTGTATTGCCTTTTGACAACACATTAATGCAAGAGAGAATTAGAACGATTTCATATATAATTAAAGACAATAGGACTGAACGCCACTCGTGACCGGATACATGTGACAAAATGCAAATAATAGCCTTGAAATGCAGACGCGTGGGAGATTTGATCTTAAATCACTATCTTTGTGTTTCATATGAGTTTTCGTTATGACTATGAAACATAAAATTTACATTTTTACCAAATACAATAAAAAAAGTTCCAGAAGGAAGTGTTTATACCTTCAACAACCTCATTGGCCCTTGCCTTTCTCCCACAAAACACATCCGGATGATATATACATGTACATGTCATTGAATTCATTGAATTGGTTCGCCGAGTTATATTTTGTCTAAGATAAAGTGTAGGAGTTGACAAGATCCATAGCTTCTGTAAATTAATTCGTTCGAACAATATTGTACGTCGGATAATAATGTCTTTCGTGATTGGTTTCAAGCCTGGCACAACGATACTAAAAGAACTACTTGCTTTTAATGGTATGTCGAGTTGGGTTGTGGGCTTGCAACAGTTGTATGTCATGAAACAGACCTGCAATTCTTGGTATGTATAACTGCACGACTTAATGCGGAAATCTTCTTTTCTTATGAACATTTTATTACTTATATTTATTAAATAATTTTAAAGAATACTCGATAAAGAGCCTGAACTAAGTCCAATACAGTCCAATAGAACAGCTTTCTTTATGCGAGGGCCATCATCTGTCTCATTCAGAGTCCCTAACAAGAAATTGTGAATGTTTAAAGGAAGCACAACTGTCAAGCATGACCATTTATGACTGTATATGGTCACTTTTAATCCAACGGATAAGAGTTATGATGGGCAGGTGACAATCTGACATAGTACTTTTGGTTTGTGGAAAACCTTATCACACAAACGAAAGAATAATACACTAAGGAGAGAAAAATAAAGTTTTGAGGAACTGTTCATTGTCTACAACAACGACACAATTGTTTAATTGCTTATGATGATGGTCCTATCACAAATATATGGCTATCAAAATCAAAAGTTTTAAAAAATAAAGCACAATTTTGTAGCTTTAAATATATTGAAATAGATTATTATCATATAACACATGGGTTATTAACATTTATCTAACACAACAATACGGGATATGGCATTTAAAATTAATAAATACACTTATTGGTGTTGATTACATGTTCAAACTAAAATGCAAAAATGCATAACTTCCGATCATTTAAGCATTAAACATACTTTATATAATCGTTTTAGTTTACAACAAAGTGTTATCTTTATACATTCAATAATAAATCTACAAATATATCCAATTGAAACAAATCATGAACATGTAATGTTAAACCGAAATAGAAGGCTTCTACTCTTGGAGTACCATCAAATGTTTCTAATTGTACCCCATGCCTCATATACTTCCTTATGACTCTCCAACAACTCCGATTTCATTAAGTTACTACAGCTAGAGTCTGATGTGCAGTTATATATGTATGTACCTCTGGGATCATGGATTGGTGTGCAAGTAGATTATTGCATAATTATGCACTTGGAATGGGACGTCTAGTCTATACATTACCATTGCAAAACAGCTTCATGAGGCTGCTTTTTCCTCCATACAAGCATTCTAAAAACTTCCTTGATTTCTAAGAATGTTTAAAAATCATTGACCAGTCTTGCTCTAAGCAATTAGGAGTAGCATTTAAGCTATTATTGCGCCGATAAGAAACCCTTTTTAGGAAAAGTAAAACACCAGGGTTTGTGCGTTTGGCATCTTCTTGCATATCATCTTTACACTCTACATGTTTATTGTCCGCTAAAATGTGTAAACGAACGAACTGGTTGCTTAGTTGACGCAGACCTCGCACAAGTCGTTAGCAGTATTCCTGCAAATGATGAAATTAGTGCGGCTGCAATACCAGGTTAAACAACGCGTATCTTATTATCAATCACAACGACACGTCAAATGTTTGATGCTGCCACAAACCATTCCACCGCTAGTGTTAGGGTTAATGGTCCTTGGTATGTGATTCACTGTATTTGATCATCGTTCCTAACCTCATTAAACTATGATCACGTACACTTTGAAATGAGGAGATGATTGAATACAAATCACCATGATATTGTGGTGGCGTACGAATTTGATTTTCGTCTTGTGTTTTGTGTATGTTTTTTTCACACATATTTATATTTATAGGTACATATAAATACTTATTAACAACCACACACATTTATGTGTAATGTACATGTTTAAGTGGAACCAGCACATGTACATGTATAATTGTAATGCAGACAACTTCGCTCGGTTAAAGGTTTGTCTAAGAGTAACACCACTGTACCCCTGATTGATTACACTCTTCGACCTTCTGTCATAAGGTTCTTTTGTTTATTTGGGACGTTCGCCTGTCTCTCATCTGTCAATTTTACGGGTCTCTGTTCCTGTTGTAAACCCTTTATAACCACCTTGTTACTTGTAAATTGTGAATTTATTAATCATCATAAGCATCATAAGTATCAAGAGCTTGGTTTAGAAACTACAGATTGAATAATATTGAACTTCTTATTACGTTAACACTCCGAAAGGATTCCGAAAAAGCATCCGCAGTTATTAGATTATACACGAATGTATGACATACATCATGTGTTTCACGAGTTTTTGATAAGAGAACAAAAAAATGTAAGATTTTACCTTTATCATCCCCCAGATATACTACATGCCAAATATACATGCATCAAACAGAAAATAAACAATACAATATCAGACATGAGGAATATGAAACAAGTATGATGAATGCTAAGTTCGCTAGGTCAATGCGAATCGAATGGGAAAGAGGAGAATACTTCTTGAGAAGAAACATCTTACTAATGTTTATGTGTTATACCTTAAATTATATATCATTGTGTTGGTTATTACTTGTTGCTAGATCTCTTGGATCACAGATTGTATGATGTCTGGTGCCATCTTATGTTTTTGTGGTTGTGTGGCATTATTCATTACTCCATGTACTGATGAACAGCTTCAATAAAATCGAGGCTGCTGTTTTCTCGTGCAGGCTATGCTTTCTGAGGGCTTTCCCTTTCATCAGTTTAATTATACTTCAGATTTTACATCATTACTTTAATTTCTTGTCTTCTGAAAACATTTTTTTATTGTATATTGTGTTGGTTTGAAAACAGAATTTCGCTCGCGGGCGAGGGCCGTCATTCGCGTGACATTAATCATTACAATTGCTGCAAATGTTTATAAAATCAAGACTGCCATTTATCCATGCATGCTATGTTTCCTGGAGATATTCCCTATTTCCCAAGATGTATACTGTTTTCTTGTATAGTCGTACTTATCAAACGCAATATAACTTCACTTATATGTACACTTATTATTACTTATATTCAACAATTAACTTTATAATGTGTTTACATAGGAAAATAATGTTCCGCTCATGTGATATGGAGCGTCAGTGGTTTGGCATTTTCATTTGTATTGATGAACATCCTCAATAAACCGAGGCTGCTATTTATCTCACGCAGGCTGGGTTCATGAGCGCTTTCTTTTTGCTACGTTTATTTAATATAAACATATACGTGTTATAAAAGTTGATATTTATAATACCACCCGTCGTTTCTCACAACAAAAAGGTAAATGAATGTTCTATGTACAACAACAACACACATACTAATAATAATAATAAAAAAAATAATAATAATAATAATAAAAAAAAAAATAATAATAATAATAATAATAATAATACTAATAATAATAATAATAATAATAATAATTATAATAATAATATTAATAAAAATAATAATAATAATAATAATACAATTAATAAAAAAGAAATAATGATAAAAATATATTAATAATAATAATAAAAATACAGTTTTTTTTTCTAAATCCGAGTAACTTAAAATCGTTATTGATCCAACCAACGAGTTATTTTAGCCCATCTACTTAATCTTTATTATTTATGTTGAATCATAAGTGACAGCCTGACAGACAAGCAAAAGGTCATTTTTGTTACATGCGATGATTTTTGAGTCTACTGTAATCCAACAAAAATTTTTATTGAAGCCAAACGATGCCTTTACATTTCATTTGCATAAATATGTTATTTTGACCGCTTCAATTTGTAACAAATGTAATGATGCGTTTCTTTGGCGAAAGTATGAGTCAAGTAAACACATGTAAATTTGACGTACATTTTAAGTCAAGGATATGTGTATATGTATTTAATCAAGATCATCGATGCTCAGAAAGATCGGAATGGCATTAGGGAATTTGTTCTAACGAGTAACTAACACAATTATTTATCTGCAAACGGTCATTTTAAAATAACACATTCATTTTCTTAGACATAGCCCTAGTTTCATGACACCAAACGTATAGGCTCAGTCAGGTAAAACACATTTCCCAGTTTGTTATTTCTTTCTCACTGGCTGTAATACTCACATATTGTCGCAGATATGCAACATCGACAACATGTAAGTATTGTTTTAACCGGTAAGCATAATCCGCCAAGATGTGTCGCGCGAAAATGTTATTGTTAAGATGATGTGAGACCGTCGAATAGTCAGCTCAACGTCGAACAACCAACTATAGACTATGTAAAACATGGATGGTATCTTAATAATATTGTTAACATTTCTTGTGTTTAAATTAAAAGACATTAACCTTAAAATAAGAAAACTGTTAATATCGGGAGTGACACCCATTTCGATCGATGCGGGTTATGCATTAAGGGCAATTTGCAAAACTAAAACGCTGAAGTGTCATTTCCTAAATACATCCAAATAATACGTCTTAACTCGAAAGCTCCGTTGGTAAAAGCGGCGATTTGAGTTTGAGTGACGATTCGGTAATAATTATACGAACATTCGCCCTCTTCCTCTGTCGTAAGCAAAACAGATTTTATTTACTGATATAAGTATTTTCAAGTTATAGTTAGGTCAGCTAAGCGTCTCCAGAAAAAGGGTAAGTATTTTAAAGCTAATCCGACCAACAAACTATATGTCAATGCAACGAACATTGATGTTTACATCTTAAAGTATCTTCTGATTATTTGTGGGGGATTGGTTTATTTAAAGTTTTTAAACGTTCAATTGTTTGCATTGTGTTTAGAGAAAGTCGGTTAATGGTAATTAGTATTGAACGTATCTGAATGTGCAATCAAATCAATTAACTGCTTCATTATTCAAACAAATGCCGACCCATTTTAAAATAAGGGCACTTTTATGGATTTCAGCTATAAAGAAGTTTCATAATAAACTGATAAAAGGCAAAGCCCTCAGGAAGCATAGCCTGCACGAGAAAACAGCAGCCTCGGTTTTATTGAAGCTGATCATCAGTGGTAATAAATGATTCCACACCACTGACGCCCACTAGCACATGAGCGGAACTCCATTTTCAAATGTAAACAACATACATGTTCACTCCATGATCCTTGAGGATCAGAAAAATATGACTACACAATGATGTAGTACGGGGCGACTTTTAACAGCCGCCACACATATAATTAGGTTTTATTTTTAAATATTTAAGTTATATCCATCATGCCATTTTAACCTTTTTTGATCAGTTTATGGTATATAATTATATTCTTTTTTAATCCATAAATGCATATACAACGATGCCATTAGAGAAACAATAGTATTAATAAATATTTTTTAAATGTATTAAAATAAAAATGTAACTTACGTTTTTTTTTATTTTACCGTAATAAGATTCACGACATGTCATTATCAGATGATTATTAGAGACCTGAACTCACTTTCCTAACCACATTATCTCAGTCATAAAATCAAGTACAATTTATTGGTATTGTGTTGTATTGTTGTTGTTTTTTGAGAACTCTGTTCTTGGGTGTTATGTATGGTATGATATTCATTCACAACCATTTCAAGGGGACATGAGCTCTTTATTTAACAATGTGTCTATGTAGCGTACGTGGGCCATGTTTTGTAAAAGCTTGTTACTTTGTGAGCTCGTCTCCAAGTCAAGTTTTAGAATTCGATTAATACTCTAAATTAACAGTCAATCCAATAATAAATCCATTTCAATATGAATTGAAGAGATGTTCAAAGAAAACTTGTTGTAAACAATGTAGATATGTCAGGTTTAAGGGCACCATGTCAAAATATGAGAAACAATGTCATATAGTTAAAGTTGTTAAAACTTATATAATATGTAGGTTTGACGTACATTGAAAGTCAATGAGATGTACGCATTTATTTAATGAAGGTCTTTGATGCTCGGAAAGGTCGGAATGACATTATAGTAAATTGTCCAAACAAATTACAAAGTTATTCATATGAGTTACGGTCATCTTAACATAACACAACAACCGTCCCCGACAAACAAATCGCTAGATTTGCAACCGTATTGAAATTTAGGAGTATGCCTGAACTTCACAAATGTGAAAATGTGTTGCTGTCGGTGGTAGATGCCGAATGCGGAGGAATCTCCCGTACCGGATGCCGCTGCACCGCACGACATTTGGCAGAGTGGGGTCGACAGGTGGTCCCTCAAAGACA
>Ga0224511_10001585_pt1 | contig 14007 bp, 6 predicted proteins | sample SF_May12_sed_USG_2_FD_169988 | JGI IMG/M metagenome (GOLD analysis project Ga0224511, IMG submission 169988) | Sediment microbial communities from San Francisco Bay, California, United States - SF_May12_sed_USGS_8_1 | ecosystem: Environmental > Aquatic > Marine > Sediment | place: USA...
CTAAAATTCCCAGAAAGAAACCTTTACGTCGGTTAAGAAAACATGATTACTTTTATTTTCATAAGTTAGGCTAAATAAGTAAGTCACTTTTTAAATGCCACTTTCTCAAGTTATTTACAGATGCAAAATTAAGGATTGAATTACATTCTGGGTGCATTTATTGGATCATGATCGCAATGGTCAAACTGGCAAATCCATGAAGCGCGCTAATAATGGGTAATAAAAAGAAAACATACTTCCTGTTTTTGATAAACCTTATCATACGATAGGAATACTACTAAATTGGGAGGAGCTTGACGAATTGTGGAACTATGCATTCTCAATACAACGTCAATCGATATAACAGCAAACTCTTTCAGACAAAAAGTTGTTTGTTTCCACTAACATCTAAAACTACAGGTACGGTAAGTCGGCAAAACGTTTTTTTACCGTACAACCATGAGTCGTATATAACTGTGAGACCACTGCATCAAACGTTTATACAACACATGTTCATGTGAAATATGACAAAATTATGAATGTAAACGTAAGATTAGTAGGTTAGAGCGTGAAACATACCTTTCTTGTGCCGAAAATCATATTTTGTTCTAAAATAGTCGACGAACACCAAACAATATTTAGGGTCGGCACAAAAAATAGTGTTGGTTGGGTTAGAGGAAACAAACAACTTTTTACTCCTTATCGACTGATTGTGTCACGGACTAAAGGACTGCAACTTGGTTTAACAGAAAATTCGTATTCTTACTCCGATTTTTGCACCTATATAAAGCAATCATTGAGAACAAGTTTGCAAATACATGTATTTCAGTTATTCAAGGTTTAAGACACCAAATATTCTAACGAAATAAGTTAATAACAGAATTACATTGGTCAGTAATTGCTGTCATTTATTTAGATAACTGGCTTGATTCATTGTAATTTGTAGTTAATGATTAGTTGTATCCAACCTTTATGCGTTTATCGACCGAAGATGTCTCTCAACTCAACTCAACATGACATTTTTCTCCACATAATACAAGATTATACATTGGGAATAGTATATGTCGTTTAATGGCCTTTTAAAAGTACATTGGAATGTTTAAATATTGCTGCATCACGTTTTGAACACGACCAATGAGAAACAACATCAATGAACCTGTTATTAAACAAGAAAATTCATTCAAGCATTGTATTGCTATGTAATTTCTCTTATGCTATGATAAAAGCACTATTGTATTTGACTGCATTAACCTTTTTCCATATCACATGATATCAGAATCCGTGTGAGCAAGACCAATCAAGGATACTCTATTACATACAATTAAATTCGTCAAACGTATCTACCTACTTGTACCTCATTTTAATCAGATAAAATCTCACTTATACGAGTATTTTAACCTTAAAACATTGCTTGAAAAAAATACAGAATTTTTCTAAAGTTGAGATAAATGTAGCATTGAAGTTGATCTTTACGACAAATATAAACTTCGTTAGTTGAAGCAATATTTGGAAGGTTGCATAGCCTAAATTGTGCCTTGATAAGGTGAAGCGTTAAACAAATATTTAATCAGATTTATTAAAAATCACTCTTACATCATGTGTACTGTAATGCTTCAGTAAGACAACTAAAAAACCTAATGTTGTCGTTAACGATGTTGTGTAGGGTTCTTGACTCTTAATTTCCCGGCCCTACTAATCCCGCGCGTGTCCGCAGGCTCCGTGTAAAATGCACCCTTGGTCAGGTATCGGAGACAAGCAAGAACCTCTCAACATATTTTACAAAACAAAACAAATAAGAACTTTTTTTTTAAAATAGTCGGCGCTGAATTTGAGTAAGTGAAAAGTGTATTTCAAATTAAAATGAAAAATAAAAAATAACTGGGTTCGAGCGGTTTCTACCCCGTGAAGGGCGGCGTGCGAAGGAATAATTTTGTCCGAGGCGCTTATATACCTACTGCGTTACATCGTGAGTAAAAAATTACGTCTTCCTTAAAGTGTATTTACGGCAAACTACATGTATAATCGTAGCTGAAATCACGCGATCTCTATGCCAGTAGACCGGTAACCAGCATACAAGTATTGGTCTAATGGTAATTTACAAAAAACACCTACACACAAACAGCATAGATCAGTTATGAAAAATACAATATTGAAATAAAAGAAAGGATACTTTTCGCCTTGTAAACGCACAATTGTACATACCTTCAGTAAGAAATCCAATAAACTACATGTACTAAGACAGTGATAATGCATCCAAATCTAGTTCTATCATTTGCACCATTGACATTTGAACGACTACAAGTACCAGTGTACGTAGCCGATTTCAACTAATCGAAGGTTTTTTTCTTAAATTCAAAATTTATGCATTTTCTCTTACAACTTATCTCATTGGTTAGAATACAACTTAACCCCTGTGTCAAAAGCGAGCATAGACAGCTGCGCCGAAAAAGAAATCTAGTGATGATCAATCGGATAATTGCATTTGTGCAGTTTAATAAGTTTACTTAATTTCATTTTTGAGCGAGGTTTGAGGGGAAAGAGAAGCTAGCAAGGAAGCATCTGGTACTATTTTTATTACGTCTTTGGTATGACGCGGTTTGAATGCTGGTAAAATGTTTCTCATTCATGAGAAGTTAATCAAATGTGAATCATTGCATAAACATTAACTTGCATATGTCAATAAATATTCAGATCCAAATTCTTTCTGATATGCTTAAATGTATAACACGTATCATGATTAAACAATAGTTGAAACATTTCATCGAGTCATCTAGAGATAAAAGAAAACACCTATTGCGGACTCGTCACTTTCCTTTGGCAAATGTTAAAACCCACTGTATAACAACTCATATTGCATGTTGCAAAACTCTGTTTAACAAGCAATGGATTTTGGTGTAATATGGAGCAGTACAAATGGAGCAGTACAAAATTTCCAGTAAATTGCGTCATACATTTTGCCAACATACATTGTAAGTATGTTTTATTGCGTTAATGCAATTAATTGTTTACTGTTTAACGTTTGAATATTTCTACACAAAAGATATTTTATTCTTAATGTCTGTTGCGTCTTGGTGTTCTACGTGTTTTTGTGTTGTTCTGTGTGTTGGTTTTTGTACGGGCCATTCTGTCATGGTGCCTTTAAACTTAAAATATATCTGCACTGTTTACATTTTTTTGAACATCTCTTCAATTTATATTTACTGAATTTCAGTCTCTTTACAGCTTTACTTTACAAGCGAAGTTCAATTGTGCGCATGTTTTGTGCATGAGACATTTACACCTTAGTAACAAAATGCGCACGCATGTGTATGCCATGGCGGGCAAACGATTTCCCTTTCACGTTATTCTTAAATAGAACGATGAGTTCTAATTGAAAAAGTTCAGCATTTGTAAACCAAATATTTTATTTTAATATTATAAAGCCAGCACTAACAAAGCCACACGACGCTCCGTCAACCTATTATTTCACTAGTCCTGAAACAGAAGAAATAATATTAATAACTGTAGTTGTGCTTCCATATTTATATTCATTTGAATAGCACTAAAACTAAAATGCTACGCCAAGAGGAATGGTACTAAACTGAAACAAGTTAAACAAATGAAAGTATATGTAAAATGATTATGTGGTTCTTGATATGTAGAAAAAATACAACATGATTGTGTACGGTTCTGGTCGCCAGACCCCAAATAATGGTACAGAAGTGTAAGGACGTCAACTTACAATCATGTTAATTTTCAGCACTCAATAAAACAATCAAACAGGTAACTGGACAAACCCCTCTGGTCTCTCGCAGATGTAATTGTTGAATCTGTGGCATTGGAGATCATTCCACGAGCCGGACGGCCACATAACGGCGCAGTTCTCATCGTTACCAGCATTGTCCGGCTGTCCTGTATTAGAATGCCAAAAGATAATGTTAAAATAATACATTTTCATCGTTTGTCTTAAATATTAAACTATGTCGACCATTAGAGTCAAACAAAAGAACGATCTTTTACCGAAAATAATTCATTTTTATATCGATTAAATGCATGCGTTTCGTTACTGAGTATTTGTCATCCAAAAAACAATATTTTACTCACTAATATTATAGTTTGCGTTCTGACCTGGGTTGAAGTTTTTGTACACGGCCACCTCCTGGCTTTCTATCCAGACCCACGATCCCTCCTCAACGATGTCAGTCAGACCGATCCACACCGAGTCTCAAATACAGGAAGTGAGATTTTTAACCAAAGGCGTCAGTTAATGATCTTGTGCGTTTTACGTTTGAACTGCGGTTTCACGTAGTTAACATTTATTTAATTACATTTATAAACGCTATAAAGACTAAGCACGTAATTGTCGAAAAGAGTAAACAGGGTTTGCGATTTTCCAAAAATAGAGTGGCCTAAATTTGTAAATGTTACAATTTATTTAATAACAAAAGATATCTACCAAACGTAATACGGCGAAAGTATAATTAGGTAAAGGGTGTTACTAATTATTATTGTTTTTAATTTGTTTGAGAGGCTTACGATTAAGTAGTTTGACTTGGTTGGCTAGGTAACGGTTTTCCTGATCGTCTTCAATCTCCACTAGCTTCCCGCCTATTCGTTTACACAAATACTGGAAGAAATGTGTAAAAGTGGATGATTTCAGCAGAATATTAAATTACTAGTAATGGAAACTTTTTCAACTAATACTGTATTCAATAAAGGTTTGCAAATTCATATCATATCATTCGACACAATCAGCGTTCATGTGTTCACAGGGCTATCCTTGCGACTCCACAAGTGATTGACTGCTTTCTCATTTGCATACGATTTGATAGAGATCCAAACCAGACTCAGTGCAGTGTGGGTTTATCAATTACTAAAAAGTCGCTTACGGTGCTGTTTGCAACACAAACCAATGGACTCGCAGTGAGCTAACCGAGTAATTCATACAGTCCTTAGTGATTTTTTAAAATGTATTTAAACTTTACATATTATGTATGTTTTGCCATTACCAGTTGAATATCATTGTTATAAATGAAAAACATATGGTCAATCTTACATCAGCGGAAGCGAAGTCTTCTGTGTCGTGGCTGAAGAGATAGCACGTGTTCATATGGCGCATCCATCCACTGGGGCAGCTGCTCACTGAAGATTGAACTAAGTGTAACGGCATTTGCTCAGTACAAAAGGGGCGCAACGGTCAATCCTTTGCATAAAGTAGAAGGGACATAACTCTTACGGGGCTGCTCACTGAGGACTGATCGTACGCCAACGGCAGTTGCACAATATAGCATAGATCTTAAGATATTGGGGTCGCACTATGATATAATTTTCTATTTATATTAAGCGTGTTGATTCATTTACCAAATTACATATGACATTTCATAATTTAAATTATATAATATGGAACGTCACGTAAACTCTACGTGAGATTTTGTTTAGATCTTTATATGGCTTGAAAAAAGTCAATTCTTACCAACACATCCAAATGCAAGAAAAATCAACACAAACGCTTTAAGTATAGCCATTGTTGTCTACACATGTATACAAGGCGACAACTAGTCAACAAGATAAGCATGCCTTTCTACCGTTATAGTCACCGTATTAAAAGTACAACTGTACTAAAGAAAAATTAATGAGTTAAATATTTCAGACCATTTATCATTGTCTGTTTTGAAATATTATATTGATACGTTTTGATTAATATTTGAAGGCTGCATTTAGCTATAAACGTTAGCAGTCATGGTCGCAAATGATATTGCAGTCTTTTAAGCATATAGTACAGAATTTTCTTACATCGTCACAATTCACAGATATTTGTTTATCCACCTTCTATAGTTAGTGAATCACTTCTTGGTGTGACCTAGGCTTTACATTAGGTATGAAACAGGATTGCTCTCTTCAAAAGTATTTTAGTATTAGATTGTTGCAAGTAAAAACTAAAAAACAATTGTCATAAAAACAAATAGCAAATATTGCACAAACACTCACAAATATATTTTACTGCTACGTAAATAAATCTATGAGCATGTAATGTGCAATATTTGTAATAACAGCACACAACAAACTTGATTACTGTTAATCAAGGAGTTGTGGTTTTAAATCTAGTTGAAAAGCGCAGTTATGTTAAACACGACATTTTCATATACATTGGGGTTTTTTCTTGGTTCAGGGAGTGGACTATTTCAAAATTGGTTTCATTTAAATGACAGCAGTGGAATGCATTTCACTCAAAAAAGTTGTAAACTGATATTTTATTTTATTAAATTGAATACAAACTATCCTTGAACACCGCATGAACAAACATATGATATGTATGGAATCTATTCAAAAGATCCAGTTTATAACTTCCTTTTCTAATCACTAGTTTCTAATTTCGTTTCAAATGCTGATGAAAAACCAGTCTCTAACAATACAAAATATTAGTGAATATTCATAGAAATTCCAATATATTTTTTATATTTAGCAACTGTGGGGTGTGTGATTGCATTCCATCGTTAGCAGGTATATTCTGCGATATGGGCATCACAATATATAATGTGAAACTCATTAATGTGATTAAATTATATAGATTGATAATTGTAAGCAGTATTGTTTCAATGGACAGTTCCGCAACTATCAATCTTGGTCATTTATAAAAGTACATGGTGAATTTTAATCAAATGGGTTAGAGTTATTATGTCAGGTGACAATCTGATCTAGTGAATAAAAAATAAAGCGTACTTTTTGTTTGTGATGAACCTTATCACACGAACAATAGACTACAACAAAAATGGGAGGAGATGGAATCCATGGAATGTTTTTGGTTTGTGTTAAGCACTCGTGTTGTCTGCACCGGCAATAGTAATAAAATGACGATTATTTTTTATTTCTTGTACTAATTTCAAATGATTTATTTATCAGTGTGTACTTACAAATGGACATTTATACACAACACGAGTTGTGTGTATTAACCTCAACAATACTCTACAACAACACTTTTTGTTAAAAAAGCTATGTCTGTATTATGATTTACTTATAATTGGTCACAAACTTTGCAGTTTGTAAAGTGTATACCAAATTAACTTAAAATCCTGTTTGGACCAGGGAATCGAACCAGGAACATCTGCAAGGCGTTACCTCTACGTCTCCGAGCTAACTGAATATATCGATCGTAGTCAAACTATTTAAAGCCTAGTTCACACTGTCCCGGTGCATGCCCCGGTGCGTACCAGCAATTTGTAGCCGGTGGACCGGGATGAACCGGGATGATTCGTGAATAAAATGCAATGCGTTCATACATACCCGGTAATGCTAGGGATCAGATCTAGTTTGGGGGAAACACTTATCACGGTCAGTCCCGTTTATGCTACGGTTTGCAACGGTGTATTCCCGGTGTTGCCTCGGTTACGCTACAGTGTGTCCCGCCGCGTCCCGGTAAGCCACCATTTCGTCCCGGACATCGGCGGCGGAAGTAGGACGGAAAATCCACGGTGTTACATGGTAGTATATAAATAGCAAGGACATTACTGGGACAATCTTAAAATAGTTGTCATTTACAAAGTAAAAACCACAAGTCAAATACCAAGGCAGAACAGAACAGCAACATTTAATAGAGTAATTAGAGTTGCATATGAGATGTGAAATGACGTTAGCAACTAGACTTTACATTCCTTATCCCCTTCTCAGTCTCAGTCCCAGAAAGACAGTATTGAGAAAAATACAACTTACCTGAGTAAACTATAAAATATAAATCTATACAATCATGATTTGAATACGGTTTTTGTCACACCGTGGCCAAACCGGGAGTCACCGTATCTCCACCTTGGATACAGCTCATGCCGGTTTACTACGATTTCACCCAGTGGTCTAACGGTGGAGAGACGAATCATGTCGGAAGACCTACGGCGATGCCCCGGAATAAGCCGGCGTATTTTATAACCCTGTTGCGTCTCATTATGTCTCGTTTGTTTAAAACGTTTTAAAATCACCGGGGTCACTTCCTGGTGATCGCCGTTTTAACGTGGTTTATCCCGATTCAATGCGGTGCTTCCCGGCGTCGCTACGTTGTAGTCCCGATCGGCCCCCGTGTCCAATGAAAACCCGGACAGTGTGAACTAGGCTTAAATGTTTCAACGTTGAGCTTAGAAACATTAACAAATTTGCTGGCAACGTTTTCTCAAAAAACTTTTTTCTGTAATAATTAAACATGCATGTTTAATAAGATTCGGCATTTTCTCGCTTTTACGGAAAGAGGATTCACTGCTAAATTGTATTAAGAATTCAAATGTTCACATTTGGTCACAAAATACTGATGCAGCATCCTTAATCGTCGAAACATCTGATAGAGTAATCTTTAGAAAAAGAAAACACTTCCTGCAGACTCGTCACTTTCCTTTGGCATATGTTTAAACCCACGACACTGTGCAGGTCAATTGCGTTTCGTTAATGCAGTTAAATGTATCATTTACGTATTTTATAATGTTATTGGTTTAATCTGAATTTCAGGCTTTTTCAAGCTGTAATTTACACGAAAAGTTATATAGTATGTATATTTTGCGCTTGAGACATTCACATTTTAGCAAATGTATGCACACGCATGTATATATGCAATGGGGGCACAAGAAGTACCTTTTCAAATTGTTCATCAATTGATTTATTGAAACAAACCTTAATATTTGTATCATAAAGCCAGCATAAGGAAAGCAATACAAAGCTCCGTCAACCTATTATTTCATTAGTCCTGAAAACATAGGAAATTTAATTAATAACAGTTTATGTTGTTGTATGTGCATGATATTTATTTCAATAACACTTAAACTGAAAGATTAAAACAAAAGTTACACTTAGAAGAATTGTATCAATTTAAAACAACGGTTCTGCTCGCCAGGCCCCAAATGTCGGTACATAAGTGTTAGGACGCCAAATCAAACAGACCCCTCTGGTCTCTCGCAGATGTAATGGCTGAGGTTGTGACACGGGACATCATGCCATTCGCCGGTAGGTATCATAACGGCGCAGTTCTCATCGTTACCGCCATTGTTAAACTGCCCTGTACGAAAATGCGACACTATTGATTAGAAGTACTATATTATGTATTTTTACTCGTTGTGGCCTTTTGTTTGTGGTTATTTTGACCATCAAATAAATGAACGATCTTTAACACAACATAATTCTTGTTGATATCGATTAGGTATATACATTTAAACTGTTTGCGTTAAAGTGTAGTTCTCATCCAAAAGACAACATGAAGAAATTGCTTGTTATCCTGACCTGGGCTGAAATTCTTGTACTCCTGGCTTTCTATCCACACCACGTTCCCTCCTCCACGATGTCAGTCAGACCGATCCAAACCATGTCTTAAACACAGACCATGATGTGAGTGGGATTTATTCTAACGGCGCAAAGTAACGTTCTTGCGCGTTACACTCTTTAATTGTGGTGTCATGCATTTTACATCTATTTTATTAAAATAAACTGATTATTAACTATAATTATGTAGAACGCTGCAAAATTGGTTAATTTCACATGTTATTTATAACAAAAAATATCTACACAATTTTATCTTATTTTATACACCTAAGACAAAGTTGAGTGTTATTTTTGTTTGTCGGTGAGACTTACCATTAAGTAGTTTGACTTGATTGGCTAGGTAACGGTTTTCTTGCTCGTCTTCAATCTCCACTAGTTTCCTGTCTATTATACTTGAAACAATTTGGTAAAAACGAATGCTTTCAGCATAATATTACATAAATGAACATGTAATGTTTTATTGCTTGTATGAGTTTACGTCGTTTTTAACACTATCAGTCGACTGTATCAAGGTTCATAGGGTTCACATGACATTTCTGTTGACTCAACTAGTGATTGACTGCTCCCTCATTTTGATCAGATATGAGAGAGAACCAAGCCAGACTCAATGCAATGTCGGACAAACCACAAACCAACGCAGTCATCTCTACAGACGGAGCTAACCTGATAGATCATACTGAAATTTAAGGACTATTTTAAAATTACACATTATATATTTTGTGTCATAAAGAGTGGAACACCTTTATTACAAATCAAAAACATACTGTCAATCTAACGTCAGCGGGAGCGAAGTCCTCTGTGTCATGGCTGAATAGATAGCACGTGTTCATATGGCGCATCCATCCACTGGGACAGCTGTTAACTGAGGATTGGTCTGAGTGTAAGGCACAGTTGCTCAGTACAAAAGTGGCCTTACTGTCACCGGCTTAGCTCAGAGTAGGAGTGGCCTAACTCTTACGGATCTGCTCAGTGGGGACTGATCGTACATCAACGGCACTTGCACAATATAGCTTAAGTTTTTAAGTCGCCCCGTACTACCTCATTGTGTAGTCATATTTTTCTGGTCCTCAGGGATCATGGAGTGTACATGTATGTTGTTTACTTTTGAAAATGGAGTTCCGCTTATGCGCTAGGGGGCGTCAGTGGTTTGGCATCATTCATTACTACTGATGAACGGCTTCAATAAAACCGAGGCTGCTGTTTTCTCGTGCAGGCTATGCTTTCTGAGGGCTTTCCCTTTTATCAGTGTAATATTAAGATTATGATGGTTTCACCCAATAACACTTATTTAATGGGGTTGCACCATGTTATCATTTTCTATTTTTACAAAGCGTGTTATGTTATTGAACAAAGTGCATAAAATATTTCATATTATAATTGTATAATATGGTACGCAACGTAAACTCTACATAGGCTTATGTTAAGGTCTTTATTGAGCTTTAAAACCTAATATATTGTCAAACCTTACCAACATATCAAATGCAAGGAACATCAACAAATTCGCCTTAATTATCGCCCTTGCTCTACATAATTATATACGATGAAGCAACTAGTCAACAAGGTGAGCATGCAATTCTACCGTAGTAGTCACTGTAATAAAAGTGTTACTGTACTAAGGAAAGTTCATGATTTAAATAAATAAGACCAATTATCATTTTCGGGTTTTGAAAATTCTATCGTTTTAACCTTTAAGACAGCATTTAGCTAAGACTATTAATAGTCATGATAGGAATGACAGCAGTGTGTTAAGCAAGTTGTAGACATCATAGCTTTAAGTCGTCACATTTCACAGAGATTTGTTACTACACCTTCTATAGTGTGGTACTTCTTGTGTGACATAGGCTGTACTTAAGTATGAGACAGTAATGCTCTCTTCAAAAGACTTTCAAATGTTATGAATGTCAAACTGTTGCAACTAAAAACTAAAAAAATGTCATAAATATCATTAACAAATATTAACAAACACGGACACACAGCTTTTTCTGCTACATTAAAACTACAAGTATATGAGCATGTCCTGTACAATATTCGTCATACTCGTAACAGAAAACAACCAACCTTAGCTATGTGTAAACACAGGTTTGAGATTTTCAGTCTCGTAAATTTAATTGTAAAGCACAATTATGACAAACACGAAACGTTATTTTTGTCATTTACACTGTTTCTCGTTTGCTTGACTGGACTACTTCAATACTGTTTTCATCAGTTGGCAACGTTTTACGTGTGTTATCAGGTTCCACGGTTTGTAGGCTACCCGCGCGCATTGACAAGGCTCTAACCGGCGTTTTTTCTGGAATCATTTTAAGATATTTTATCACTTGCACGTCTGTCAGTCTACGAATAGAACCGTCCGTTTGAAGATGCATGATGCCTGCATTAATACAACATACCGCTATAGATATGAACAACACGCTTGCCAAGACGATTGCACATGAAATCACTGTTATTTTGTATTGATCAGTTTGGTGCAGTTTGTGGATCGAGTCCGAATCTTTAATTGCCGCCGTGTTCTCATCTGTAACATCAGAGTGCATAGCGGTTAAAAATAAGGCACACCAAAGTATTCGCGTTTAAATCGATTAACAAACCACACTGCATTTACGATTGAAACAATGTTTTGTTATTTTTATATTTTCGGCCTTCATGATTTAAGCTTATTGCATCTGCTTATACCAAATTTCTTTTTTGTTATTTAATATAGAATCTTCAGTTATGTAATAACTGATGGCACACAGACCGACACAACAATACCTAAAAGTAGTTTTAAGGAAATTAAGGTCGTTCATCTGGATTATAATTGATTTGTTGCGTATGCATGTATAAGAACTATGTCATGTAAAATCAAAGACTGTACCTGTTGTTGCATATCGCAAATTAAAGCGCGGTTCAGGCCAGCAGGACACCGGACTTTCTGAACCTCCCTCTCGGACACACTCCTTCACTATTCTAAATGTACTGCTGTACTGGCAATACGAACAGGGTAAACACCGAGCAGACATATCTTCGAAGTATCCTGAAACGAAAGTAAATGTGTATACGAAGTTACTTAACATTAAAGGGACTCCACTGAAGTCTGGTTGTCTAACACACGTAAAAAGAATTTTTTCGAAAACCGATATTTTCTTGTTAACTACGTATTAAGTGTATCAAAACTTATTTTGTGGTACATTAATATGTCCTCTATCGATTTGGCAACTCGGTTTAAAATTGGAATGTATCTGTTAAACAGGGAAACGCGTTAGTTAGGCTTTTCCTAGATCAACAGATATAATACAAGTTTTATATGAATCAACCGATGAAAGACATATTAAGGTACCGCAAGATGGACTACTATGCCCTACACACGTCGACAACAAGAAAAAACAGGTTTTCGAAAAAAATATTTGAAGTATGTTATACGACCAGACCTAAGTGGAATCCCATTAAGTTGTTCGAAAGAACTTGCGAAGATGTGTGCAAACGAAATAAAATACATTCAACCGCAACAAACGAATTGACGCTTAGTTTCATACCATGCTTTCCTTGTAAAACAACACTTACCACCCGATCACTTACCGGATTTACAACCACCGCACTTCCTCCCATGGTCTCTGGTGCATGGCAATATTTCTTGCCTATGATAGAACTCACACTCCTGACAACGTTTACACTGGTTAGTGTTGCCATCCGAATAAGTCCCTTTGGGACACCGTTTACACTCTCTGTCTCGCTTTGGTCCACACTCTCGTCGAATGTACTGACCCGGGTCACAAACAGTACAAAGTTGACATGAACCGCCCTTGAAATTGTTGAATTGGCCTCTAGGACAGGGGATACATACAGTGTCGTTGTAATGTGTACACTCGTCCGTTGCCTGGTAACCTTTCGGACAAGGTTTGCATCTTTCGGTGTGAAAATTCTATAACATAAAAACACATATTGATTCCCTATTATATTACGTTTTCAAAACAACAACAACAACAACAACAACAACAACAACAACAACAACAACAACAATAACAACAATAACAACAACAACAACAACTATACGCAAATAATTAAATGTATTGTCAAACCAACAGATTATAAACGGAGTGAACTAGCCTTTCAACTAAAAGACAATGTGACTTGTTGAACACTGTATATGCAAATATTTGTCATCGTGATATTACAAAAACCGCTATGGCTAGGTGCAATTTAGCGAACAGTAAATGCGTAAACTCTCGACTACAAACATTTATATACTGAATGTAAGAATTTAAGTTTTGACAATGCTGTCGTTGTAGAGATACAGTCAATACCGTAAACTTTTAAACCTTGCGATACACGAACCGCTTCAAAATCGAAAAACTATACTTAAATATTTGTTAAGACTTCAAACCACATTCTGTGGTACGTTGCCAAATTTCACCTCGTTTACAAAAACCAAATGTATTGTGTTAATGTATTTAACACTATATGCATAGCTTAAATTTATTGACCCCGACTTGACCTTCCAAATTAGCATCTATTAACGATCTACACCCCACCTTTTTACGATCAATACCACGCCTTACCCCCATCTCGGCAATTTACGCATGCAGATGATAAATCAATCGTGCTCTGTAGGATCAATGCTTGAGATTATCTACTTAATTCAAACATCCGTAAGTGGACATGCTAGATAGCATTTATTGTTATGACATAAAACAAATTACTTAGTGTGGTGGTTCGAGTCTCACATTTTTCCATTATTATTTTCTTTTGGTTCAAATATTTTGGTGTGTTTTGTGTGTGTGTGTT
>Ga0224511_10001587_pt1 | contig 13999 bp, 6 predicted proteins | sample SF_May12_sed_USG_2_FD_169988 | JGI IMG/M metagenome (GOLD analysis project Ga0224511, IMG submission 169988) | Sediment microbial communities from San Francisco Bay, California, United States - SF_May12_sed_USGS_8_1 | ecosystem: Environmental > Aquatic > Marine > Sediment | place: USA...
ACAAAAGGAAACACTGTACGTAATAGCATAGTTTAGTTAGCACATTTGATCTTTAGTACATGCATATCTTTTCGAGATCAAGCCCTAGATTGATATAGTCACGAATACACTTTTATGTACAAAATTCAACACAGTACCGACGACTTGGCCCTAGTCAGGTCTGACATGACGAGGGACGAAAAGCCTCGAAGAGCCTCTAATACTTGCAAAGCTTGATATACCGGGTAATTCGTGCAAAGACACAAGCTATTCTCTACCTACTAATTAAATTACATTCGTTTAGCATTTCAGTTGATGGACAATGGTTAAGGATTTATGACTCTTATGGAAACACACATTTGCAGCAATACTGAAGATACATAAACTTAACAGCATAAAAAATGACATTTAAAATGAATCACCGGGCTGCTTTTTATCATTTTTATTTTTTTCAGTCTTAAGATCGAACAGTTTGCACTTTATTTATATAAAAGGGAGGTAAAAAGATGAAATATTACTTCCCTTTACAGTTATATTAAGAAATTTATATTTAAGTCATAGTATTTAAAAAAAATATACGGTTAAAAGGTTAAAAATAATATTTAAAACAGAATTTTGTTACTGGTATACAAACTAGATGATAAACAACCTTTGCATTTGTTTAATTAACGAAGTCCTTTAGAATCAGTAATCCTTAAATTAGTGAATACACCATTCGCCAGTTGCAATCTTGCATTTCTTACAAACAATGTAACATGTTTTCGAAAACGTCCCACACGTGGACTCACGTTCCATGTCTAGGTAAGTGATTGGGGGTTAATGAATCTGAGACAAAATATGTTAACATAGCAGAGGTTTAACAAACAAAAGCTGAAAGCTGAAGTTTAATCAAACGTTTTTGACACCGCAAGATGGGCTTCTAAGCAATTGAAGTGTTAAACTTTTCAAGCATATCAACCTTCTTACACGATAGATAGATAGATAATTATATATGCAGTTTTAAAACAGTATAGTAACTTGATCGAACTATTCTGCATAATTATAATGTAATGAAATATTAACCGGAAGCAGAATTATTCAAAGATTCCTTTTCTTATTATGGTATTATATTTATGGTAGTTTGAAATGGAATAACACATTTAGAAATGCATCAACTACAGTCATTTAAATCCTTACTCACGTACAGTGTACTTTAAAAGTAATATTCTGTTTAAGGGATTTATCAAGTGCTACATGTACTCCGACTACTAGCTATATGTAATGTATAACGGTAAAACGCTATAGAGGTATAAACGTGTTATATATGTGATTGTGTGAGCTTTTTCTTATTGTTCATATTTCATTATATTGTTTCTATACTGAATATACATGTATTGTGTGCCTATAGTGTGTAATTTTATATAAACACATATGTGCAATTTCTACAATAATTTAAAAGGAGATTTCAAAATGAGGCATGTTTCGGTAATTTTCTTTAATATGTCTAACTGTTTAAAGGAGTTAAATTTTTAGTTTGCATAAAAATATATTTATTTTGTAAATTATCCGCAATATACGGATGTAAAGGAGATGTTACCCGATCTTTGTGAGGCGCAAATTCTTCAATTTAGGTAATTTATGCAAATCGGTATGGGGAAGTTTGAAATTCAAATGTATGTACGTTGTGTGATATCAGCATACAATCGTCTAAAGTTGGAAACTATGTGTTTCCATTAATTTCAAAAAAATAATCAAGAGTTCGTGAAGGTCTTATGGACAGGTAAATTCAAATCCATTTAGCAATGCGGTATTCGTTAAAACACAGGATGATCTACCTGGAATTTGCATGACACGATAAGCTTACCTATTGAATTCCTCAAGATTTATTCATTTTATTCTGAAAGTGATTTATTGTGATTTATCCACATAAATAATGTGAATTTTTAACAAAACGGATTGGAGGTCATTGCATTTGACGACGGGATTTAAAACACTTTCTTTACTGTTTACGGACAGAACAAAAATAGTGCACGGGAAATTGTGACGACATCGCACGCGACCTGTCCTACGTGGTGGGGTGTAAGAAAGCTTTCCAGCACCAGAAGTTGATGCGCAAAATTTAATCCCTGTCCCATATGCATTAATATTTGGTCCTGCATTTGCGTTTTCTATCATAATATATTGTGTATTGATTCTTCTTATTTAGCATCAGGTGTAACCGCGAGTACACCCTTAAGCCTGTCTCACACAAAATACAGTTGAGCACACGATTTGAATACATTGTAATCGGTTATACGCGGGTTGACAGGTATACGGCTCCAACCGTGTCTGGGGGATACGTTGATACGAGTAAGACTAGACTGTATCACGAGTATGTACGAATACAGCACGAATATACTCGGTCAATCAAGGTTTGTCACGGTTTAGGCAATATTTGCACACGATTTTTGTACGATTGTTTAACGGTTCCAAGTACGGTCAAGTACGGTATGGTGCGGTCTAGTGCGTAAAACACGATTTTTACTCGACTTACTCGACCTTCACACGGTTTACATACGGTCACACCGACTTGTGTTCCAGTTATGCACGAATTATCACACATTCGTGGTTGTTTTGGTATAAATTGACTCATTTGCCAGGCAACATACGAAACCGGTATGCCTGTGAGAGGTAGGGCTGGTCACGGACAACAAGGTAGGAAGATCCTGACTCCGCCTGAAGAATTGCAAGTGCAGCATTCTGCTGCTGGAAGGACCATCAGTCTGAGTTGGCAGGGAGTGTTCGCCATTGACGAGGGGCCACAAAAATGTTTAAATGATGTAGGCGCATACTCTCCTCATCAACAGAAGCCCTGTCTCTCTTAGCAGGGGGACGGAGAGGCATGCGACCCGAAAACAACAGCTAACGTGCTTGGGACCTTACCAGGTGGTTGGCAGGAATTGGATAAAAGTCTTCGCATTCGGTGCCAGGCTTCAGTGAATATCTAGATGAGTCAGTAGCTGGAGTAGCAGTGAGGGAGAACATATCCAGGTCAAAGGGCAGGACTGGTAGAGGTACTTCGAAAGGATTGGGGTCGATGGCAAGGACTTGACGGGTGTCTTGGAGGGGTGTTACTGATGTTGGAACTGCAGATGGTGAAAAGGAATGGCTGGGGGCAGAATCGTCTGGGGTCTTCCTGTCCTCAGCTGTATCTTTGTTTGAAGGGAGTCTTGGAGATGAAGCTGGTACTGGTGATGGGGAAGGCAGTGGGGTCTGCGACGGAGCACGCGGTGGAGTTGAAGATGGAGTGACAGGGGCGGATACTGGAGGGAGAAGCTGGATAGGTGTGGGCGAACGAATGTTGGCCAGGCAGACAGCATCGAAAAGAATACATGACCTCTGGAGGATGAAGTAGATATATGCAGATCGAATATCCAGAACAGAAGCAGCCACAGAGATACTGTCAGCGTCATCTGTGCGGGTCCAGTGGCCTCTGTCATCGAATGGCTTATGTTCCAAACAATCCTTGCGGTGGCGTAGACAGCCCAAAGCCATTGGATCTTTGTACATGTCACGGGAAGTCTTGAAAAGGAATTCATTGTCATCTCCCCTCATGATGGCCCTAACAGTGTCGTAGGCTTTTACAAGATTTACGATTACCATCGTCAATGAGTCATTTTCTTTTGATTTTGTTTCTTGCCCAGGTCCCACCCTTCCAATCGTATCTGTATCGTCCATTCACAGTTCAATTTCGTGACAAATTCGTGTCCGGACCATTATTTTGTAACTAATAAATTAAGTAACTTGTGGTTCAGACACCTACTGAAATTTTGTCTGGTTCGTGACAAGGAATTTAGTAATTGGGAAATACATTTATTAGTAACAAATTATTTACCGGACACAAATTTGCTAACACACAAACATTGTATGTTAATGTTAAATGTGCTAAGTTTCGTTTATGAGAGGAGATCAGCTTTTCAATAAAACATCAATCACCAACCATGTTCTCTTAAACCATTCATTATATTTTACTACCATAACACTTTGTTATAATATTGGTGTTTTGTACAATAACTTTCTTAAAACACGTGCGCAAGTAACGTGAAATGAAACGTATTCATGAGGACTTTTCAAATCATTTTAATTAAGGCAACATTTGTAGTGTAAGTGCTAATTTTATTATAACTCATTAACTTGAAACAATCCATGTCGACCTAACCCACAGGTAAGTATCAAATAGGCGTGGAACTCAGTTTCTGGCCAAAATATCACACACGCTATATGACTATGTAGGAAATCGAACTTAAGACCCATGATTATTTTTATTTTACGGTATAGTTAAATTTGTACTTAATACCGACAGCCGCTCTCATTACATGGGATCAAACAAATAAAGCATACTTTTAATAACATCAAACAGTTATAGTTTGCCTGTTATTTATTTCATTCTACAATGTATAATATCAAAATGAACTGGTCATACTACTTAATATCTTCACGGAGTTCGCTACCTTTTTTGCAACATGTTCGTTTAAAACCTTTCTCTCTGCAACACAAATGTCCAACAATCGTTTCAAATTTCTTTCACATGAACTATAAGCAAATACGTTGTTTCCAACGAAGCTGCTTAACATCCTATACACAAGTTTTTTAGGCATAGAATCATACACGTGTCCGTCTTCAAACATAAAATTGTAAAGTTGTTCAGTTGAATGCATTAGACTTGAAGTACTAATTGGTATTGAATTTTCCTTCAAAAGATCTTCAACATGCACCCCATTTTCTTTTTCAAACTCCTCGATCGATGTTTCATCTATTTGAAACTGTGCTCTGTAGAATTTTAATTCCATTGTAACTATAAGAATGTCAATTCCACGACCCATGCCTGGAATTGGAATTATTCCTGAAATGGCTGAGCCAACGGCTACTTTCCAGATGCGCTTTTGTAGATGCTCCTTTTTCTTTTCGAGCATTTCTGAACTTAAATTTGACATCGTCAAGACAAAAGCACTTCGTTTTAGATCAGACACATCGTTTACCATTCGCATGGTAAGTTTGTTAAAATCAAACTTATCAGGTTCACGATTGCTTACAAGGAATATGTAATGATTTGTAAGGCCATCTTCATCAAGATGTTTTTGGCAGTCCGTACGGATATCATGTAGGGTTTCTTCTTCTGGTTTGTCTTTGTCTTTATAATTACTATCTACATCAGCATCAATATGCGAACGAACAAAATAGAAACATTTTTTTTCTTTGTTTATTTCCTTTGCGATTTTCAAGTCTGTTTCAGTAAACCTTTTGTAACACATAATAATAAAAAAGTCGAATCGTTTAAAGTCCACCTTTTCCATATACTTTTCCAAAGGGAATGCTTTGGTACCACAGCCTGGTAGGTCATAGAACACGAGGTTTTTATTGTTTGGATGCGGATAATCTTTTACTGCTTTAGTTGTTTCCGTAACGCCTACTTCCGCAGCCAGTGGATCCCTATGGGATTTGATTCCACGTATTTTGTTTATAAAGGATGACTTGCCGGAACCAGTCGCTCCAATCACAGCAACCTTTAATGGAACATTTTGCCACTTATTAAGTGCTTTGTTTAAATGCTTGTAGAACTTTTGTTGTGCTCCACTTCTAGCTGCATTTATCAATTTCATAATAAAGGCACCTTTTTCTTCTTCATCGTCATCCTGCAAAATATATGGTGAATATTTGTGTTGAATATATAAAATGTTTGACATTTTAGCATAATGCAAATTGTAGCTTTTTGGTATTAAAAAAACTTATAATGTTAACTTACACACAAGTGTTTAATGCAAGTAATAATGAGCTAACTATTTACCCCACATTCTTGTTCTGCCGTACTGGTGGCGTCACTTGAAAGGTCAGGCACTGAAACATTTAAAAAGAGAGTAGAATATGGCTTTGTTACAAAATGAAGATACTCACTGTTTGGATAAGATTTCTGTCTGGTTGCGTTGGAACGCAATTGTAAAACGGAAAAGAAACACGAAGCGCGATAGCGATTTACGGGTGATATGGCAATTTTACCATTGCGTTCTTAATCACCAAAATGCAACCAGAATTAAATTAAGTTCAAGAATATATATACATTTTTGTATACAATCAAGGCGTTATTTAAAACTTAATTCATCATCTTACAAATTATTAAAAAATATATATAACAAATACCAGCCGCCATTTAACAATGTAATTCCTAGTATACATGATCACTACTCTTTATCCAAATGCATGTTGAATGTAAAAAATATAGTTATAGGCATGTTGATGACAAATAGTGCCTTTTTAATTTTTTTTTCTTATTATACACTAAAACGAAATACACTCTCTTAATCTAAACATTATGTGACATCGAACTGTTCTCGAACATTGAAAATGGTCGCGAAGTAACCTTGCTTCGTTACAATTGCAGTGGAGATAGTTATAGACATTTGAGAATTTTGGAGTGTTTATATTATTTCAAATGATGCTTATTACTCTTTGCAGCAAATCGAAAGCAAGATTCGCTGGTTGCGTTATTTTTCCAGTGCTTTTTTGGACTTATATCCTTTGAAAGTATATTTGTACGCGTTATTTGTGTGAAGTATAAGTACATTGATGCCATTGTTCAACTCTTACACAGTCGACATGAGATCAAAACTGGCTGAAAGACATTTTGTTCATTTATTTAATTATTATTTAAATATGTGTTCACGAGTATCTGTTCTTCTACAAAAGAAATAACCGGTGATAATTTTTGGTCTGCGTTTTGCGCGTTTTACGCACATTTTTTACAGAAAAAGCATATGAAGTTCCAAACATGTGCTCTGAAAAATTGCAAAGATAGACGATCACAGAAAATCCGAAAGAGTTCAATTTCGAACTTTGAATTGTTCTTTCATCTAAGCATACAGTGGGCGTTTGCTACGCGGTACACATTTACTTTACTACCGGTAACGTCACACTGAGTGTTTTCAATTTTCGCTTATTAAGCTAATACTGCTTTTATCAATGGCAAGTAATAAATGTCTATTTTTTGCAAATTATGCCCCCATAAGTCAGCTTAAATAAAATATAAACATTTTCTACCAAAAACAACAGAAATTATAATGAAAAAGTGCCACATATAGGAAAGCAGGGTTCGAGAAGAATTAATTAAATCTTTACAAATAAAATAAATTGCACTGTTAGGGTTATTGCGTCAATTACTGCCCGCATATTAAGGATGTATGTATTGTGATTAAATGCATGTAATATTTGAGTCAAATATTAAAGTTGTGTCTAAATTTTTATTGTGCTTTTTAAAAAGCCCATTGTTTTTAAAGATGTGCACTTTTAATCCCATATTTTAAATATTTTTTTACTGGTGTCCCGTAATTATGCACCGTTCCACAAAATTTCAAATTCCGCCCAATGCGGTCGATCTGCTTTCATCTTGTGAGAAGGGGTCTTTCTTTTGTGTTTTCTATGTCAAATTGTCACCTAAGAATGAAATCCAAACCTGATGGATAAAAATTGACCATGCACTGTTATAAATGATCATGATTGACAGTTGCGGAACGGTCCATTGTGTCTTCATTTGTTTGTCTTTAATCATCCTGCTTATAAGATAGTGGGTTTATTGTTTTGGAGTCACTCATATCGTTACTTTAATTTAATTATTACACACCAAAATTTAAGTGCATAATTATGATTTGTATTAATTTTCAAAAGCTTGATGTGGTAAGTAATGAATAAGAGGCGTGTCGGCGGATTGCGACTTAACAATCATTTGAACTTCCTTCATATAATTGAAATACTTTTATACGAGCTGGTAATTGGTTTGAAGTGCTTAGCTTCTTTTTTTAAAATAAATGTCAATTTGGTTGATAGCAAAAAAATCGCGCAAACTTCTAAAGAATCACTCTGGGGGCAATCAAGGCGGTCGTTCGCGCGAACAATTGTTTTCGCGTTAGCGTTCGCATTCTATTTGAACGGTTCCTCCGCAAATAACTAAACTTTTCCAGGACGAAAACCCGCGTTCGCTTTCGCGTTCACGCTCTGTATATTAGACGGACCTTAAGCGATCTCGACAAACTGTATTTAATTTAGCTTTGGACGTTGGGAAAGCACCGTGAGAATGTCATTTTATCCTCAAAAAGTATATGAAAGGTATATCAATTACCTTTGTCATTATAAATAATAAAGTTGAGTTTTTATTTCTTTGTCGGGTAAGTTATTTTTAACGAAATCCTAGGCATGTCAGTTGGCGTTTCTCTACTCTCGCTCAAGAAAGACAAACCAACACCGATATACAGAACGGGACAAGTAACAAGTCAAGAGTAAGATATTTGAATGAAGGTGAATATTTTATAATTATGCTGTGAAGGAACATGATATATATTTCATACTCATTTATTTAACACCCCTTTATTTAAGCTCATATTTATTGTTGCATTTCTTATAAATTATCAAAATATTTATTGAGAATGAGCAAATGTTTCAAAATTGAAGCTTTAACCAAAATGTTGTTTGATGATTGCAATGTATCAAATATTCCTGATCCTACCGTCTTTTGTTAGTTCTAATAACGTAACCGTTGATAATTTTCGCTGATGCCCTGGCTGGTTTGCAGAGGCCATAATGTCTTGTCGCGATGATCAAGGTGCCTACCGCCATTCAAATCGTCTTACACTGCAAAACATATCACATATTACATTATAAAAAGGTGCATTCTTTTACATGAGTAAAAATGGTGCATGTGGCAGGTATGTTAGGCCATTTGATGAATAAATGACGTATACAGATGTTGACTTTGGTATTACTCGCACCTTTCCACAACATTCAATCTTACATTAAAATGAAGAATAATCCTAACACATGCCAAAAGAGATCAGTACTATTTATGGCTGTATGATAAGTTCATATAAAAATTGTTCTTATAGTAAAAGCAGTAGATAATTAACAGCTTTAACAGTTGAATAATTGAACTCTTCTACTTATTCCAAACATACGATAAAAACCAGCATGCACAAATTCTGGAAAAAAGTTATGTTTTAAAGTAACATTTGGAACTATGCGTCATATATGAAAGGTATATCAATTACCTTTGTCATTATAAATAATTAAGTTGAGTTTTTATTTCTTTGTCGGGTAAATATTTTTAACGAAGTCCTAGGCATGTCAGATTATATTTTCCTCTCAGTATTTTTTAAGCTCAACGAGGTTGTTAAAGGGCAGTTAATCTGGTAGTCAACGTAGCTAAAATTAATCAAATTTGTTTCAACAAAGAACAACATTCCTTTCAATACATTCATATTTTTATTTGATTCCATAAAATGTTGCTCACACAGGAAATGGAGTTTTTTAATATAAGGGAAGTATTTGGACTAGTATAACGTCAAATGTCGCTGATGTCAGTTTTTCACTATTGCCTTTATTAAAGGTTTATTTACATGTATAAATAAGATGAACTATCTTCCTCTTTTAACAAATCAAATATAATGAGAAAGCAGCATATTTTAAGGACAAAACACAGTTTAGTGAGAGCTTTACCAAACATTACATATATATAATATTTATATATTATATATATATTTCACAAATCGAATTGCTCCGGTAACTGTTGCCATGATTGGAAGTCCCCCTGCTTAATGTGATAAGAATAAAAATATTATCAGTGAGACCTTAATTTTATGTTAAACGCATATTATTATATTTGTATGTTAAACGCATATTTATTATATAGTTTCTGTTAATTTTATGAAAATCATTAATGAAAGAACAAAACAGCAACAAAAGTCCATGAATTTATCATACAACCCCTAGAGTAGCATTCGTAGTCTAAACTAAGATTTTTTAAGTTAGAACGCGGCATTTCGTAGTGAAAATGCATGACTAGAATTGCTGTAACTTTTCTTCAACAAGTCAAGCTAACAAACAAAAGTAAAATCATTTTAAAGGTAATTATTTAACAACACGTCTTATTGTAACAACTGTACGCAACATAATTGCACAAAAGGTGTTGACAACCTTTTAGTTTTTTTTTTAAATTTTAATTGGATAAAATGTATTTACAAGTTTTTGTGTTAAAAGTTTTCGACTTAATTGTGAAGCATTTTGCGTATGTTTTAATAGAAAATTTAACATAAAATTGGAAACGACATAATATTACACGGTATACATTTCTGAGACAGCTTCTTATTTATGCAACATAAATTTATGTTTTATTTCGCAAACCACGTTAATTTTGTGCACTTCTTGATAAAAATAGAATATGTGGCACAGCAGGAGAGTAGGCGAACGAGCGAAAACTGTGTAATAATTACAACGGGGGAAAGTGCAATTGAGCAGAAACGTAGTGATAGCGCGGGAGGGTAGGCGAAAGAGCGGTTACGAAAGACGGAGTGATTGAGCGGGCTAGTTGGAAACCAACTGCTAAAAAAGAAAGTTACTTTATGTGCCAAAAGTACAGCTTATTTAAATATACTTCGCAAATTATGAAAGCTTGCTTTAACAAACCCTACAAATAATCCCAGAAAAAACATTCATATGTGGTCATTTCATACTAAAGTAGAGTGTGGGAGAAATGGCGATTGGGCAGAAACGTAGTAAAAGAGCGGCGGAGTAGGCGAAAGGGCGGTTACGAAAAACTGAGTGCTAAGCGGAAAAGTTGGTTTACCTAAAGTATGCACATTATGTGTAACCTTTTCAATTTAATTCACTGAGAATGATCATTAAAAAGTTTGATTACTACACTACAAATGAAGCCAGTTTTAATTATTAAAAAATTATCTCGCTCCACCACATAGTTTCCGCTCTTTCGATAGGAATAGCCCAACATTAACGTTTTTTGCCAAAGGCAACATGTATTTATGTGGCAAAAATAAGAAGCAGATTCGCTTACCTATAAGTATCATTTTACGTAGTATACTTACTGACACAATGAATAAGTTTGCACTTTGTGTTTTGGCTCTGGCGACTAGTGTAAGATACTGTGCGTCGCACATATTTCAAAGTGTGTCATTTCCGATTATCAGTAAAATACTGATATTTCATTAATCATCGGTATGTCATGTGAACAAGCATTAGATAATTTCAAGGAAAGTATCAACGATATATATCTCCTGACAATAACTATCATAACATCACATGTTGCACAACCTTTACCCACAGGCAATGCCAGACTGTTAGAAAACCTGCATTTTATCTGACGACACAATATATATTGATAACATACCCAATTATTGCACTCAGCTAAGTGTTATGTTGACAATTTTGAACTAGCGTAACATTAATATTTATAACGCAAACCCAATCTGATAACGCAAAATCTCTTAAAAGATTGTAGTTTCAACCACGCGTTTTGAAAGAAAATAACTTTTACATCAGTTTGGTCCATAGATACGGTACCAATATGTTGTATACACAATATTTTCACTTAAAATGTCTATAAGAACGGGGAACATACATGAAGGCAAGCCATCTCTCTTTTGGACCGGAATGCAGAACACTAATCACTAGTAACTGTACCAGTACGTTCACAAAAAACACTTATTTATCATTAAACGCATATGGCAGTTTTATCATAAGTATATTTTGAAACGATATAAGATAGTGCTCTAAAAATGTTTTGTCTGTTACTTTTGACCATAATTGTTTGACATTTCACTGTTTAACCATACTTAAGCAGTAAAACCTACTCCCATAAATATGAGAAAACGACAAAAAAGAGTCCATACATATTGGAAATGTGCTGCCCGCAAATTTGGCGTTTCATTGTGTTTATGTTTCGACCCATAATATTGAAACGGTTAGATAGCTTGACTTCAGTCGACGCAGTCAGTTTTGTCGGTGGTCTAGAGGTAACGTATTTAACTGCGGTGCCAGCGGTTTAATAATTCGTCATTTTAAATGGTCATGTCATTAACGATATTTATCGCAAAACTTCAAAATACAATTGTTACCGATAACAATTTTGACGGTTTATGTACATTTAAAAGCTTTAAACAATAAGAATAAGTCCTATAAAAAATAAAATTCAAACAAAATACTCCAAAATACAACTTGTCATTACCTTAACGTCAAGGTTTAATAAAAAGTTGTTTCTGCTTCATGCATTTTTTGTCTATCGGTGCGACGGTAAAATGTTCTGTCTGTTACATTCGAAAAACGTTGGCAACCGAATTATCTAAATCACCCGAACTCGTTAAAATCGTTAAATTAAAATCTTATACAGAAACATTATTTTCAATGACCAACATAATTATAAAACACGTTATGCTTAAAATAGTTATGGAAAAATGCATTTAGATTGTTCTGCTGTCCCGACACTACTCCCGTCCCGGAATCCCTTACAAAACTGTGTTACATGAACACCTGCTATATTTCTTTCAAATAACTGAATAATCAATGCCTTTTCAATAAATTTATTTTTTTATTTTATGAACTTTGAACAAAAATAAAAATAAATATGTATATAGATAGATAACACTTACTCGCTATTGTTTCCGCCGCGTCAATAGTTGAGTGTTAACACCTTGAGTGGCCGTCATTACGAACGCATACTATGTAACGAAGTCTTGGTCATTTATAGGAGCAAAATACGGTTATCGTTGATTTTATCACCATCACATGATATACAACAACTAGAACATAAAACCACCTGACAGTTTCATAGTTCAAACGCCAATGAGTTCATAATTGATAAACAGCCACTCTTGATACTCTAACACGATGTTTGAAAATGTGTTCGCTTACTACATGTAGTATGCAAAGTACAAAAGCAATAATGAAGTGAAGGGCATTTATACAAATGCTGGTTATAATGGCGATTGTTATGTAGAACGTAACGTGTGAAAAATGGCCGTTTAACGACAGTTGATTAAATCACCATAGATAATAAATACTTGTTGAAACGACACGACAGAGTCTAGTGCCTGCTCGCTCTAAAGGCTTTGTCGACAAAGCCGCAGTTTTAAAGCCGGAGGGTGTATCCACAGACGCAACCCATATATCCGTTTCATTAAGTGGTTCCAATATGGCCGCTTATCCTGTGATGGTTCCCGATTTCTTTATATTATAATTATGCACTGTATTGTAAATGTTGAGAACCACCAATACTAACTTCCGGAATGTTTACGTCAGATAGGGCTTTCCCAGGGATCCCTGTAACCCCCGTACTTTACCGTACTGACAATTGCAATAATAAGTCAATTTCATGTTATAATAAGAGTCTTAAGTATGAAAGGAAGTGATTCACACCACATCTTTTTGTGACAATTGGGTACTGCAGTGTATCATTCACCTTCATTGATAACTCTAGTTAATGATAATTTTATATTTTTGCTAATGATGCTTTTATATCAAATGTTTAATGATTCCATTACACAATTTGTGTAAATATAATTGAATTAGAAAAAGATAACCTTCAACACATATAATGAATGTCAGAAAATCTCCTAATCCACATGTGTGTTCAAATGTTCATGACAATAAAAGATTTAAACATACACTTCGAAAACAAATTTAAATTTGATAATTTTAGCATTTTCATTATAATCATTTAAATATTCCATTACATAATTTGTCTGCATACCATTTAAATAAAAATGATTTGTGTTCAAGCTTTCAAGAAAAAAAAAAATTAAAACATACGCATGTAATTGTCTTATTACCTCACCTGAGCAGTACATTGTGATGTGTCATCAACGTTTTGGTAATGGACGTACTGTGTACCAATTGTGACTAGCGTTCACAAAAGTTCCCAAATGTCTCACACAAAAAATTAAAACACTCACTACAACTTGACAACCCTTCCTTTTTAAAGGAAATTTTATTATATGTTTCTGTTAGCTCGCTGTGATTCTATGTCTCAAATAAGGTGAGGCCGCTCCAAGCGATCGCTGGTACTTGTCAGGTGCAAAAAACGTCGAAAGAAGAGTGTGCAGTATCCAGTGATAATTTTTGGTCTGCGTTTTGCGTTTTTCACGCACATTGCTGGGGAAAAACGCACAGTTTCAAAATATGTGCGCTAAAAAAACGCAATGATTTTCGACAACTAAAAAGAAGTAATTTCAGA
>Ga0224511_10001588_pt1 | contig 13998 bp, 6 predicted proteins | sample SF_May12_sed_USG_2_FD_169988 | JGI IMG/M metagenome (GOLD analysis project Ga0224511, IMG submission 169988) | Sediment microbial communities from San Francisco Bay, California, United States - SF_May12_sed_USGS_8_1 | ecosystem: Environmental > Aquatic > Marine > Sediment | place: USA...
GTCGCAGTGTAAACGCCATGGACGTAGAAGGGTCGTATTGAGGACATAGAGAAAACACAAGACTGCAGAGCCCCGGACCGTCTGCGAGAGAAATTTGAAAGAAAACCAAACAATTTTCAAAAGAAAAATGCTATTTTACTAGTTTTCAAGTCGCAGTAAGGTCGCGAGGTATGTGTGAGGGCAGCATAATGACTGCCTGATTTTCTTTCGTGACGGCAAACATTGAGTTTTAATAGAACAGAAAGATGCAACGAAGACGCCCTTTTAGATAATGTTAAACACTTTACAATCAGATTTTAATGTTAATAAACCCCAATGTTATCAATATGGTGTAATTGAAAGCAGGCTTTGAGTGAAAATAAAGCATATTTGTATACTGAAAAACGGTGTTTTACATAGTTAAACGATGTCGGTTTATATAATTCAGAGGCACACACTTTTCAAGAGCTATTGCGTTATGGCAAATTCATACGTGCAAATGCATGAGTGCACGGTGTCACAAATTGCTTCACTGTGTTTTCAAAAAAGCATAATGCTTTCATTATTGCTACCATTATCATTGTTTGAAAATGTTCTTCTCTGAGGCACAAGTTTTGATAGACCATGATAAATACATTTGTACTTTGAAAAGGCAGATTTGCGTTCTGTGTATTCGTATTTACTATTGTGTTTACTTGGTACAATTATTTTTTGTTGATGTTGAAAAGTTGTATGTTTACCTTGGATGGGTATGTGTGCCTGGCTTCAAACACACGGTAAAAGCAAGGTATACGTACATGAAACGCACGGACATTGTCATTAAAAGTCAGTATTTTTATTAAGTGTTGCTATTGAACTTTGAACAATATCAATTGAAGTGCCATTATAATGTTTAAGACATAAATAAAATGCAATTTACATTTTCAATGCAATTATCATAGTGCATTTTTTTGCATTAAAACAACGTTGTTTTTGTAACAATTATAAATTACAGAATGTCTACGGCATGCAAATATTGAGACACCCACGCACCAACAACTTCATTTTATCTGTGAAATATTTTAAGTCTACTGCATGTTGCAAATGGCACCCACTTTGAAATGACTGAAACAAAAATAATTTAACCTTTTAAAGAACGTTTAAAATAAAGCAATAATATTTTTTCAATTGAACGTGCAATACAGATTACTATGTGACCGTTTTGTACACTGCCGGAATTAATCGGAAAACTACTACAATGATACGTTTGGCTGAACTTGTTAAATGAAATTCTGGCAGTTGATTTCCTACTAGAATCAACATGATTGCACTTACCGACAAATATCTTTTTGATTTTCAGATAAAAGCTAAGATTCGAGACGATGTGAAACGAAGTAAAATTATTGCAATATCAAAATTGATCTTATTATTTTAACAACTTTATGTAAATTAGAAAAAATTATTTACTTTCATTAATAGTTTGTGATAAGCATAATTATTGTTATGTTGTCGTTGAACGACAAACATTGAATGGCCTTTACAGTTGTCATAGTTATAGACCGTAAGTGTTTTTTCAAGGGTTTTTATTGTTTGACCTCGACAGCCCAGCACGCTATATTAGGGCACAGACTGTTTAATCTTTCTCAGAAATTTGCAAGTTTTAACATAATGCTCAGACATACTTCCTCAAAGCCTCCTTTTATGACAAAATTACAAACTAATTAAAGACGGAAATAATATGCATTCTATTATACTTCTAGATTAATTGTAGACTTTTTTTACGTTTAATGCACCAAGAGTTATTAAGACTTTTTTACAAATGAATAATCAGTGTGAAACGGTAATTTCTGAATCAGACTTGTGATAAAGCAAACCTTATATCTCATTTGAAACTCATTTAATGACCATTGCATGTTCCATTCCGGTAACTGTAATTTGCATGCATTAAAATATAATAAAGCTAGATTTCGACAATCTTTTGATCAACTAACCTTAACATATTTGTATTTCATCTTTGAAAGCATGTTTGAAGCGATGTTATTTATACTTTGAATCATAGTATGAAGTATACCATACAAGAAACAGCTTTATTAAACATGATTGTATCGATGTTCCTACACACGTCAATAGCTTATCTTACCAAATACGAGAAACGAATTGTTTGAACAACATGGCACAATTTTATTATAATTACGTGTCTCAGTTAAGCAGTTAACAAGAGAACTAAGGATTAGAAAAATGTAGGTGTCAATTACCCTTCGCAGAACATGTTTTTGTTTATTCATAATCTGACAACGAACATGTCTGCACATATTAAGAGTATTAAAATAATATACGACATAACACAAAACCATATCGTAATTATGATATCGATGTTTTAACACAATAGCTTTTCATCTTTAGTATATAATTAGAAACGAACATCAATTCTATATTAAGAACACGCCAATAAACAATTTGAATAATGTACTTAACTGAATTAAAATTTCTAGATTAATGTATTTCGTTCAGCCCACCCCGTGTGTCTGCATGCATCAATTGTACTGTTGGCCTGACTACAACTTTTGATATTGTAACAGATTTGTATATGCCAAATACTGTTTGTGTTATCAAATTTGATTTGTTGCGTGTATTTATGATTACATCTTATAAATTTATCTATATCTCGATAACGAATCCGATAGGCGCCTACAAATGTAGATTAGACATTGAAATTAACTCTTTGTCGACATCAGGAAACCTCAACGTAAATTTATTATCAAGAACCCGACGTATTCATCAACCGATTATTGTGCAGCACAACACGCATTCCCTTGGTTGTACCTATACTTTTGTATTTCATTTGAACAAGAACAATCAACACTATACTATTAAACAACGCAACTAGTGTACCCATTTTGTATATGTACCAGGAAATGATAACAACAACATGTTTAATCTACAAGAAAGGAAAACACTTCGTAAAGAATGGAAAATTTTCTTGTGAAACCCAGAAACAAGATTGGGTTCTTTTAATTTTCCGACAAGTTATCTAAATTGTTCTGCACACATCACGATATAAAATGGCACGTGTGATAACAATACCTAATAGACCATAATTTTACAAGGCAGACGTGCTTTCACACATTTTGTCTAGTTATTTTCATAAGAGAATCTCATTGTTGTCATTTTTCCAAGGGCATTGCACGGTTCCGCACAATTTCAAGCTCCGTCCAATGTGGTAGACTTTCTTTGATCTTGTGAAGGCTTGTGAAGGGGTCTTTCTTTTGTGTTTTCTAGGTCAGATTGTTACCTGACAATATAATCCTAATCTATTGGATTAAAATTGACCATGTACTGTTATAAACGTTCATGCTTGACAGTTGTGGATCTGTCCAATGTCCTAAATACTAATGTCTTCATTGTGTTAAATAAGTTTACTTACAATCTGATAACGCCTTGTATAAAAAGAGAAATATTCAGATTTGATCTTTTTCTAGACATTAGTAACTTCTATGTGAAAATCAAGACACAACATTTAAAGTAACCTAATAAATAATAATTAACGTTATCTACGTTCGCATTAGTTATATCTGCCTTTCTTTGTGGTTTTGTCTAATTAAATTCGCCATCTTTTATCCACTATCCTAACAATACGCCCTATTTTATTTACCTATTCAGCCAATCTTAGACATTGGCATTGGTGAAAATGAGAACATAACAACCTTAATTTTTGATCGTCTCATCATCATATAAATTTAGAAAAAAAGATCACCAGAAGATGCATGTTAACGATTAATGTTTTTTATGTCCAATTGCTAAACAAAAAATCGTGAATTATGTCTCCCCCCCATGAAATGGAGAGACATATTGTTTTAAGCTCCGTTGTCTGTCTCTCTGTCCGTCTGTCTGTCCGTCACGCTTTCGTGGCCGCTCTATATCTTTTGAACCCCTAATGGGATTTACAAATAACTTTGCACAAATGTCAAGTATGATGAGAAGATGTGCAGTGCCTATGTTTGACCAAGGTCTGTTCATGGTCAAGGTCATAATCTTAGATTAAACATTGTATGACTGTATTTCGTGTCCGCTCTATATCTTTTGAACCCCTGGTGGGATTTACAAACAACTTTGCACAAAAATCAAGTATGATGAGACGATGTGCAGTGCCTATGTTTTAACAAGGTCTGTTCAAGGTCAAGGTCAGAATTAAAAATTAAACATTGTGTGACTGTATTTTATGTCGGCTCTATATGTTTTGAGCCCCTGGTTGGATTTATAAATTACTCTGCACAAATGTCAAGAATGATGAAATGATGTGCAGTGCCTATGTTTGACCAAGGTCAGTTGAAGGTCAAGGTCAAAGTTTAAGATTAAACATTGTATGACTTTATTTTGAGTCCGCTTTATCTTTTGAACCCCTGGTGGGATTTACAAAAAAAAATCTTAAAATGATAGCTTTGATGAGACGATGTGCAGTGCCTATGTTTGCCAAGGTTCGTTCAAGGTCAAGGTAAAAAATTAACCCTCTTTCCCATGTTGCACATGGGGTATGCATCACCTTCTGTGATAGCTCTAGTTTACGATTTCACCTTCCTCTACAAAAAAAATGATTTCATCCAGTGACATACGGGGGGAGACATAATTGCTTTCGTTTCGGAAAGCACCCGTCTAGTTTGTTATGTTTTTATTATAAACGTAATCTTAACCAGAAGTGCTTTTACTCACCACGGAAAGCTGTCATATACGTACTAAACTTACGTGATGATGTGACATTTCAACAATTGACATAACTTATTTTGTTTTTCGACGACGAAGGTTAAAACTAAAAAAATATTTATTAATATGTTAGGAGATACTCATTTTCTTAAATAAAACAGTATAGTTATATAATTGGTAAAATAATGCCATGTTGAATCCTTATCGACGATGAAATGTTTATTTTGCCATGCGGCTTGTATAAATAACAATAGTTTCACCTTAGAATATAAACTTGTTAGTTTTATGCATTGATTTGGTAAATTTATGCCGTCACTTTTGTATGTCGGTGTGTGTGTGTGTGCGTGTGTGTGTGTGTGTGTGTGTGTGTGTGTGTGTGCGTTTGTCCATGCGCTCGCGCCGGGCCCCGGTTATGGCTTGTCCCGACCGTAGTTCCATACCAGAGTGACATATTTTAATATTAAGTCGTACCATTGTACGAACACAGGGTGCACACGGTGGCACTAATGCGACTGAGTGTTGCATTGACGAATCACAGTTTATGCCTCAAAAAGGTGTAATCAGACTTGAGGTTAAAAGTCAGGATGTTGTTTGTCTTAATTTGCTACGGGTGGATAGAAAAATAAATTTATTACACAGATGCCGATACAAACAACGCACATACAAATGTCAGCGTTGACTTGAGAATAATTGAATAAATGATTTTGGGAGATAACAACATTGGCATGGCAAAGTCCCATCACACCACAATTACCAACCTGGCTGGAAATCGCACGTATATGCATGTCATTGTGCTTATTGATGTTAAGGAAACGCAGTTTAGGCGACCGTAATTGTTTCTTTTGAATCAATACAGGACACATTATACCATACGGAATACAACTGTTCATACGGAAGTCAATGCCAACAATGCCAACGCGTTGCCTAGACAGGTTTTGTAATATCCCTAAATGTGCATAAATTACCATGTGTCTTGTTGCAGACCTGTCTTTTGCAGTATCAGTTTATGCACTTGATTTCTTATTGTTAAAGAAACCCGTCTAGAGGTTTGCCATGGGCGTAAATAATTTGAGAAAACAAAAAAATGATCGTTTGTACACAATTACGAATGTTATGTATTTTGTTGGTTTTGTAAATAAAATTATGAAAACTTATTTGGAGACATTTTTAAAATATACAATATATAAAATATACAAATAATCTTATGCGTATATATTTTGAGAAACATGTCAATCAAGTGCGCTCGTCATAAACAGTGTAATGTAATTGTAATTGTAATGACATTACTTAGTATGCAAATACAAAGGATATATTTTATTTCGAGTCGTGCTTCCGGCTTTTTAAATAATAATTTCATGACACGGTATACATTTCCTTACACGGTCCTTTGTATTGTAAACGAATATATTAAACATTTATTTTGTGTTTATTGTATTTACATGAATCTTTTAACGTTCAAAATATGCGATTCACTTTTATGTTAAAAACTATATTGAAAAAAAAAACCGTACCAATGTTTAGTGGAATTGGATCGACAATTAACCATTATATTAGTTAATCGATTTCTCTTGGGAAATAAAGATGCTCGTGAAATTAAGATACATTGTTACAATTGACAGGAATAGGGGATGTTTATTAAAATAGTTAGACCGCAAACTTCGATCTCAAGTACAAACTACACGTTGAATGTAAACTTTCTGTTAGAACAGTAAATATTTTACATCAATGACACTCATGATTCTACAATATCTGTTTACAACACCAACATAATAATAATGACAATTATTAACAAAACAGAAATGTGAACTGGAAAGGTTTTAGAAAATAATATGAAATATGCGAACTAGTTAGAAATTTATCTTCATGGAATTGTATTCTTATTATTCGCGATGAACATATTTCGCAAATTTAATCAAATGACATAATGGTTCAACGATTCTCAGCCCAAACTTCAAATCTAGTCACAGTAAGCCAAACTCTATAATTATTTGTATTTTTAGCCTAATTGCAGTTTTCTACAAGTGTTTAATGCCTTCGATCCTTTTAATTACAGCATCAACAACATCTTCATGTAAACAAAACGTCCCGAAACAATAACATTTATACTGGTAATCTGTTTTGTGAACAAGCTATTACTAAGAGCTTCACATGCCAGTTTTTTTTCTGTCGCCCGCGTTGGTGCACATTAAACGAATAAATGGAGAATAAACAGAGTCATGTCATTACCTGGTCAATATAACTTACAACTCATGTGTAGTGTAAGGTTTACTAATGAGAATGCATTAAACTATAAGTAAATACATATATCCAAATCACAATATATTTTGCTGAGATCATATATAAATTAATGTATACATAGATTCACGTGTAATGTACAAATGTACAATTTAATCTGCTTTGAACTTAAAGATGCTATATATGTATATTGATGCCCTTAAAATTCTTCACACATATTACAGTATGTTAAATGTTTAGCATATTCATTGAAATACCTTTGCAATAGGAATGGCAACATCCCATGACAAGCTTTGTTATTGCACCAAAAATGTAAACATGCAACAACAACAAAAGCAAACTTACAAATCCTTGTCAAAGCCAAGAATCGAGTCCGGGACCTTTAGCACCACAGTTTCGTCTCTATACCTCTGACCTCTAGACCACCGAGACAACTGCACCTATCGATTTTAGTCAAGCAAAGCTAAATTTGCGGGCCACACGTTGTTAACAAGGTCGTTTATTTTGTAATATTTTAACATGAATCGATACCTATATTTGGCAGTTCCTCGCATTTACAAAAGTAGGATTCACTGCTTAACTATGCTTAAAAAGTAAGATTTGAGATGGTTACTTACACATGCCCTATCTTAAAATAAGAAAGATGTGTAGGTAATAATTAAACAATCAAATAACCCTAACTACGGAAGCGTATCCGGGCTTCCATTTATCTAAAAGTTTCATGTCATGTCAACTTCTTTCTTCTCGATTTGACCAAAACAATTACATGAAGACGAAAATATTTATACGTAACACCTAAAAGATTTTAATTATTGCGAAAGAAAATTCGTTGAATTACGTAAACTGTTTGTCAATGCGAGTTAAGTTTTTGCGTCTTACTAAAACGTTGTTTTTATCGACTAGATATTTGTCGAAATGACAAAAGCATCAAGTATATAGAGTAAATGTCAACTGCAATGCTCAATAAGTTATTATCTTTGTCAGAACATTGTATTGAGGTGTGCAAAAACATTATATCAATGCGAATGATTTAAGTCGATTTAGCGCAAAACATCTCATCAACTGAAACCCCTAACGCTTCCGTTCATAAAAAAGAAACACTCGTTACGACAAGCCAACGTTGTAATTGAACAAGATCTAAAAACAATCATCAGCTACGTGGTGCTCTCTCGAACAAACCATCACTGCACTTAATTCATGAGGACGATATCATCTTAACTTGATGAAATGTTGACTTAAGACTACAAGCAGCCGTGCAAAGAAAATCATGATTGATGTTGAAGACGATTTATCAATGAGGCTTAACAAAAATCAATCACGGCATCATCTTTCCTAGCAAGTATATATTATAATGTGCTTGCAAACAGTTCTGGAACCTTTTAAGACAACGTGGTAAATTCACTTTATTACAATTCATTTCAGTTTTGCATAACAAAAACCTTACCCACACGGTATAATGTCTACATTAACTTTATGACAAGTTAGTTTATATTGTGTTGCGCTATAAACATCTCTGACTACATTAGAGAGCTTAAACAAGAGAACCGCTTGTACATTTTGAAGTTATATTTTGATTTTGTACATCCAGCTTCTTTCTGCTCTATTCTTGTTGAAATGAATAAAACATACGCTCCTGAAATTTTTCAGATCATATCGTTGTAAAAGGACAGGAAAACAATAACAAATATAAAGTATGACAAATTATTTGTTAACGGAAGAAGGATCAATTCGATTAAATACGATTGCTGCTGATATATGTATTTTATTTTCTGGATAATTCGTTCTTCGTGTCAATAAAACTATTAATGGAATTATTTATTCATTCATTAACTGATATTCAGTTTATTTATTGTTTTGCCAACACCTTTCTTGGAACATCGTTACCATTAAATCAAAGAGCATGGTTTCGAAAATCTTAATTGACACTCTGTCTATAATATGCTAATTTTAACATACACCCCGACAAAACGCTCAATAATTTATATGTAAATAATAGTTTAATAATAAGTTAGTATTAATTCTATTTGAATTGCACTTTACATTTCACTGTATACGTGTGAAAGTGTACTTGAAATACATGCCAATCATCAAAACGCATATCGTAACAATACATGTATTGTGACAAAACAACATATAAACTAAGAATAACATACTTCGCTTTGTGCTCAACCGAAATACAATCGGAACGATATTGCAACGATATGTTAAGTCTTAGATTGATAGATAAAACTTCGGAAGAATATTTTCTATCCTAAATTCATGGCACTTATCTTTATGATTTAGTATTAATTGCAGAAGAAAACAGTGCTAGCTACCACACGATCTGTTCTCGATAAGATCAGAAACCTAGTTACATCCTAATACAAAAAAGATTGCATCGATTGCGTCTTGTTTACTTTAGTAAATAAACTTCGTAAACATTGAACATAATGGAGTTTTCGAAACAATTTAGTTGACAGATAACATTTAATTGTTCATGTTTAAAGAAATTATTGCGAACGTTAACCAATCGATGAACTTTATATTTTCCATCACATCAGACACAAATGTTAACATCTATATCAATGTTCCTACACAAAAGCCTCTCAGAGCCTCTCAGATAAATCCCCTATCAAATTCAGAAAAAAACAATTAGTCTGTTTTTACCAACAAGGCAAAAAACATTTTTGGAGATTGCATGTACTGTTGAAGTTTGAAATATTAATGTATTTATGTGAGCTCGTTTTATAAGGGTTTCTTTATGCATCAATCGTATTTTTGGCTGGACTACAATTTAAGATATTGAAACAGAGTGGTCTCAGTATGCCAAATAATATATTGGCTGTCGTGTTTGTTTTGTTGGTTGTTTTTATAATTTAACATCTTAAAAATTATCACAATGTCGAAAACAAATACGGTAGGCGTGTATAAATATGTATAAGAAATATAAATTAACTCTTAGAGGCATTAGGAATACTCAGTTTACACAAACCACAGAGCACACGACCTCTTAAACGACACAGTATTGCTCTACGTGTAGTGTAAACAATTCACGTAAGGCGTTATTGTATGTTTATGTTTTTATTACGTTCTAATTATTTTATGCCTTATTAATATAAGAACATTTGTTAGTTTTATATTCCGTTATAATAATTAATAAACGTATCAAAAGTGTTCTGCCCACGTGAAGTAAATAAAAGCACAGGAGTAAAACAATAACTCAGCGGGCAAATATAACAACGCTGAAGCGCCTATTTAGATCACTTTCTGGACTACATTTTCCTTTTTCAAATAATAAGATCATCACACAATGCGCTGATAAAATATTAATATCGTGTTATGTAATAGGTTATAGACGTTATGATAACTAATTTAAAACCGGTTTTATAAAACGATAAATACTCAGAATTTTATCTTTCCCCTTGTCGATTTTGTAAGGTCTACGTGAACATCACAACATAACATTCGAATTAACGTAATGATGTTATCTGAGTTCTCATTAATTTGATCTGCTGTTCTGGTAGTTTTGTACAATTATATACGCTATATCTTTCATGCCCTATACTTACGATATATCTTATCTTGTTGATCTTGTAGCTAATCGCAGAAATTGGCATAGATGAAATGGAGATCTAAAGTGTCTTAACTTTTGATCTATTTATCGATATATTAAATTAAAAAATATGACCCGAAGCTTCATAGCGTTTTATGTTGAATTGAACACTTGGAAAAAGAAACTTTATTCCTTTAAGCATAATATTTATTTCCAAAGTTATTCGTGTCTGTTATATAACTGCGAAAAAACCAACGTTGAAAACGCGTGAGTGTGGCTTTGTTTAGTTATAATTTATTCGTAACGATGCCACCACTATTTAACATGCCTCCCCCTACATGTACATTGATGTGCATCTCTGGTCGAATGGATAGAGCGTTTGACCGCTGGTGTTGAGTTTGTAGTCTTTAATGCAACGTCAGGCCAGGATTTTATGTTTCGTTTTTAAACTGATGAAAGGGAACGCCCTCAGGACACATAGTCTGCACGAGAAAAAAAAGCAGCATCGGTTTTATTGAAGCTGTTCATTAGTGGTAACAATGATGCCACACCACTGACGCCCCTAGCGCATGAACGGAAATGTAGCCAACATTCAATCCATGATCCCTGAGGACCAGAACAATATAACTCCACAATGATGTAATAAGTCATATGTTTGCTTTTTTATTTTTATACTCCTACACACTAATAGTTTTATTATATTTCACATTTCATTTTTCCATGCTATTGTAGTGAAGGTATTTAACGTCTGTTGCCAATGATAAGAGTATCAAGTTAGCATCTTCAAACGCTCTAAGACATGGAATGAATATTCTATAAAAACATTAACGGTCAACGCACTGTTTCCATGGCTATAAAACTAATATTGTTTTATTAAAAATAACAGTCATGTTCTTCATGTATGTTATATGTTACAATATCGAATATCAACATATTAAAAACATTGAATCATGTCATGGAAACACAGTAATTGAGCTATGTGAAAATTGTACATTTCATAACAAAGTATATTTAATTAGTTAAAGTTTATTTTTTAATCGAATGTTATTGCATATTTGCCTTCATTATATTGTTCCCAAGAACATATGTGATTCTATCTAAGACTCAGTAAGTTCAACTTAACTAAGTTAAACTATCAACGGCTATGACTGTTTAAACTCATTGTAGTTGTCCTTGCTAAAATAAATAGCAGATAAAACCGTTTTGCAAAACAAATGAATCGTTCCCATTTTTTGACAAACTTCTCTCCGTCCTGTAATTCCTTTTTTAACCAGGTTTTCAACCTGGCTGGAAATCGCATGCATTGTGCTCATTGATGTTAAGGAAACGCAGTTTGGGCGACCGTAATTGTTTCTACTGAATCAAGACCGAAAACATTATACCATACATAATAGAACTGTCCATACGGAATTCAATGCCAACAATGCCAACACCTTGCCTAGTCAGATTTTGTAATATCCCTAAATGTGCATCAATTACCAAGGGTATTGTTGCAGACGTGTCTTTTGCAATATCAGTTAATGCAGTTGATTTCTAATTGTTAGGTCTGCCATGGGGGTAACTTTTTTGAGAAAACAAAATAATTATCGTTTACACACAATTATGAATGTTATGTATTATGTTGGTATTGTCATATGCCGACCTATTTGGAGAAATTTTTAAAATATACAATATATAAAATATACAAATCATTTTATGCGTTGTTGAGAAACATATCGATCCAAGTTCGCTTGTCTTAAAACATTAGGAAAAGTAATGCCATTTCATATTTTGCTCGGCAAATAATATCTTTTCTTTCGATTCAGGCTTCCGACATTTTAAATAATATTTTCATGACACCGTATACATTTCCCTAAACGGTGTGTCCTACAACATTATCATTTGTAGTGTAAACGAAAACATTAAACATTTATTTTGTGTATGTTTTATTTTTGGTTTACATGAATTTTTTAACGTTTAACTTGCGTGATTTACTTTCCCCTTTTTAGAAAAAAATACATTAAAACAACTGTACCCATGTATAGTGGAATTGGAGCGACAATTGACCATTATATTAGTTAATCGATTTCTCTTGGGAAATACAGATGCTCGTGAAGTTACAATACATTGTTACAATTGGCAAGAATATAGGATTTTTATTAACACAGTTACACCGCAAATTTCTATCTCAAGGACAAACTACACGTTGAATGTGAATTTTCAATGTTAGAACAGTAATCATTTTACATCAATGACTCTCCTGACTCTACTTTATCTGTTGACCATACAACGTATTCATATTTACAATTATTAACAAAAAATGATGATCTGGAAAAGTTTTAGAAACTAATATAAATTATGCGTATAAGTTGGAATTATATCTTTATTGAATTGCATTCTTATTATTCGTGATGAACATATTTCGCTTTTTTAATCAAATAATATAATGGTTCAAAAAGTTCTCAGCCTAAACTTCCAATCTGGACACATTAGGCCAAACACTATAATTATTTGTATTTTCAGCCTAATTGCAGTTTTCTACAAGTGTTGAATGCCTTCATTCCTTGTAATTACAGCACCAACAACATCTTCATGTAAACCAAACGTCCCGAAACAATAACATTTATACTGGTAATCTGTTATGTGAACAAGCTATTAGGAGATTCGCATGCCAGTTTTCTGTCGCCCGCGTTGGTGCACAATCAACGAATAATTGGAGAATAAACAGAGCCATGCCATTACCTGGTCAATATAACTTAAAACTCGTGTGCAGTGTAAGGTTTACTAATGAGAATGCATCAAACTAAAAGTAAATACATATATAAAAATCACATTATATTTTACTGAGATCATATATAAATTCATGTATAAATAGATTCACGTGCAATGTACAATTTAATCTGCTTTGAGCTTAAAGATGATATGTATGTATCTTGATACCCTTATAATTGGTCACACATATTGCAGTATGTTAAATGTTTAGCATATGAAATGAAATAGCAATGCAAAAGGAATGGTAACATTCCATAACAAGCTATGTTATTGCACCAAAAATGTAAACATGCAACAACAACAAACAAAAAGTAAACATTAAAATCCTTGTCAGAACCAATAATCGAGTCCGGGATCTTTGGCACCACAGTTTCGTCTCTACACGTACCTCTGACCTTTAGATCACCGCGACAACTGAACGCATCGATTGTAGTCAAGCAAAGCTAAATTTGCGGACCACACGTTTATAATAAGGTCGTTTATTTTGTAATATTTTAACAAGAATCGGTACCTGTATTTGACAGTTCATCGCATTTACAGAAGTAAGATTCACTCCCTAAGTATGATTAAAAAGTAAGATGTAAATAATTCTGGTCAAAAGATACAGACATAGCATCTTTGAAGAAGAAATGAACGCACGCTCGTCGAATATCTTTTGAAAACACTGTACTTCATATGATTGTTCGGATACGGTTTGCCAGGATATATCTCCCACTTTTATCACAATGGAATGTGATAGATTTGCCGATTTAAACAATGTTATCAACAATTTGGCACACAATACTTTTTCAGTCAATAAAGTGTCAGTTACCATGCTATTTTCA
>Ga0224511_10001589_pt1 | contig 13997 bp, 11 predicted proteins | sample SF_May12_sed_USG_2_FD_169988 | JGI IMG/M metagenome (GOLD analysis project Ga0224511, IMG submission 169988) | Sediment microbial communities from San Francisco Bay, California, United States - SF_May12_sed_USGS_8_1 | ecosystem: Environmental > Aquatic > Marine > Sediment | place: USA...
CTCTTCTGAGCAAACATGAGGCAGATTTCTGACAAAGAGTCGGCCTGAGTCAGCAATTGGCTCCACATCAGCTAGGTCTGTCTACAATACAGAGGAATAATGGGAAGATTTCTATGTGAGATCAAGTTAAAGGGGTTAAGCCACGGTCGAAGGTAGATGCACATTCGGAGCTGTGTTCCCCATTATTAATGGGAGGCAACTCGGCATTCATTGTAGCAATAGCGGGTCGTCTTTGTCCAAAAACGAATTTCCGTGACTGGAATAACTCAACCCGAATGGGCCAAGTGGAAAGAAAATGGCATCTAATTACTCAAACTTAAAGGGGTTATGTCATGGCCAAAAGTGTCTTCACTTGTTTTCAGATTCGGAAGCCTACCATAAATAAATGGGCCCAATACCCAGCTCAAGTGGAAGCTTAGATATACCCCTATCCAATACGCATACTTAGAGCCCTCGGCGACGCACTTTTCAAATCGTCGACGCAACAGAATTGGCCTCGAGATAGGAAATTAACACAGATTTGTTGATGTTCGCTTTGATTTCTCGGCTTACGCACTGATGTTTGGAAAATCCTCTCGCAGGTGCACACTAGACCTGTAGTTACACAAATCCATATGCAGAAAATGTTCAACAAAAATATAGAAATAGGCTTTTGGAGTGTAGTTTTTCACCTGACAGCGAGCGTTAGTGCCATTATTGGGCAATGATAGAGACCCGGACAGAGGCCCAGACGCAACGGCCTCTATTTAGGGCTAGGGAAAACCGGCAAAGCACTTCTTATAACTTAAGTTTTCTCCAATCTTACGTTCAATTTTGAGTTCTAATCAATGTTATTAGGGGGTGAAGATCATTAGGTTACTAAGTTAAAGTAAGTAATTAGATCCCATTTTATTTTTATTTGGGCCGTAGTAATTCGAGTGACCGATATTCGTTTTGTGGCAAAAGACCACTCACTATCGCTGCAATGAATACAGGGTTGCCTCCTTCTATGAATGGGGAACACAACTCCGAAAGTGTGTCTACCATCGACCGTGTCATAACCCCCTTAATAACCTAATGATCTTTACTCCCTCATAACATGGAATGAAACTCGAAATTGAACGTAATATCGGAGAAAAATGAAGTTATATGAATTGGGTTTTCCCTTGCCCTAGATAGAGGCCGTTGTGTTTGGGCCTCTATCATTTCGAACATTAGGTGTATTTGCGTGATTTCGGTCAGACGCAGATAAAAAATTTCAGACGCCATCAAGCGAACAGATAGACACAGCTAAAAAACGCGAGTTTCGGGCACATCTGAGTTGTCCCCTCTAAACGCCCTGCATGTCTAAGGTTGAGCAGTCTGCCTCACAATGACGAAGTGACCCGTGAAGCGGCCATGGAGTAACTAAGCGATCGATATCTAGCCTTGAAATTTTGATAACCTTGACACTGTATAAACTAGCATGCCCACTTTCATGCCCATTATTCTGTTTGTGTGATTGAGTTCACTTACAGACGCAGCCGAGGTACATGGTTTATAAAAACGCACTTTTCAGGGACACATTCGAGCAGTGGAACTGAGAATGCCTTTAAATCCAGTTTCAGATGCCAAAACCCGATCACGCGAATACACCCATTTAAACAGTTTTTATCTTGTAACTCCTAGTTTTAACCACTGTCTACTCGATTGTTGTTTGACCGAACCGCACCTTCGTTTCTTGATCATGAATTTGTACTTCTGCTATTTTGTCTCTGGTGGACCATTTTGTTAACAAGGATTTGCCTTATTAATGTCATCCACGTAAAATAAAATAAAATAAAATCAGCTTAACCTAACCTGGTGTGAGGAGCTCATACGCACAAGAGCCCACCACAGCCGGGATCCAAACCCAGTGTCCACCCGAGTGGCTACCTTATACTCCCATGGCCGAGGTTTTTCGGCGATGGGCTCTATGTGTTGGGAGGCCTCTGCATCCAGAGCCTTTGTGATGACAATCTTACGATTTCCGAGCTGATTTCGACTACGACGCAGACACGCCTCCATCTCTGTCTCGCTTGAAAATGCCACATAGCCGACACCTGCAGAAAACCTAACAAGCTGAATCACAGGGGAATTTGATCGGAGCCATTGCGATTCTACAATAGTGAGTTAGGTCAGCAGCTGAATGTCTATTTCAATTGTAAGGTCCCGAACTCAAGGCCCGGTGATCCCAGGCTTCCACTGCAAGTATGAGTTTCTCACATAATTCCTACCGCTCCAGAATAAGTCTCAGGGTTAGGTCTGCTAAATAGAATGGTCAAGTGCCCGTGGGCGTTTAATGTCCTGCATTGGCTACATTAATTGTTCATGTACCCAAGTAAAAGATACTCTTTCCAGAGCAGTACATTGACCACATGCCAGGGAAACCTAGGCCAGGTTTGCATACGCTGCTATTTCACTCACCTACTGCTAGTTTCTTCTCATTCTTTGGCACTTTGATGGATTTAGGTTTGAGTCCAGTCAAAAAGGACTTAACCATCCCCTGCAATCAGAGACCATAAAGTTGTGAATCTTTTTCACAGTAGCGCAGGTAAGCGACTAAGTCTTCACATGAACGCATTTGTCCTTTTAAATACCTCTCGGTTATGACACCCCCAACCCCAGTTGACAACACACCATATTAACAGATTGTCATTATCATACCATGATGGGCATTCATAGGTCTGGTGCACTGTCACTGACGTTCTCCGGTTTTTAGAAAAAAAACTTTTCCCACGGGCATGAGGCCCAAAGCTCATCTTGAGCCAATAGTAGTGGACATCAGATCCATAGTTCACACTAGCAGTGGGGTACAGTATGACAAGAACTCGAATGTGGGACATAATAATTGATATAGAGCCTTCAAGTCGGTGAGATTTTTCATTCCATCTTACGCGAATACAATTGGCGCACATGTACGTAAGTGTTACTACGTTTCTAGACAGATCCGATCCTTTACACAGGAGATAAGAGAGCAACGATCGCTGCTCTGGGTTAGCTGAGACATACTGGGCGGGCATGCGGTGGTAGCTGCTCTGGGTTAGCTGAGACATACTGGGTGGGCATGCGGTGGTAGATTTTTAAGTTTGACTGTATACAGCTTCTCCGGTTCCTTACGCTCCCGCACTTTCGGCTCGGATTTTGGCTTTTTTAGAGGCGCTGTCAAATGCGCTGCCGGTTCTTCCTCATCACTATCCAGATGAGATACCTGACCTGACTTGGCTCTCAAATACTGAAAAGAGGAGACAGTCTTGTGTATCAAAGTGTAAAACAGATTTCTGACATCCTATCCCATCCATCAGCTCAGTCTTCTCACCGAGTCAGTGGGTGCCTTGGTAGAAAAAGGTTGGTCTTGGGATATGTCAACTTACACTATGCTGTGTCAACCCTGACCCGGCTCGTAGGTTTACAGGAAGCTGCACTGTGGGCTCTTGAGACCAATGGATGTCAAAATTACGTTGGTAAATATTCAAAATTCACATCAGATTAAAATGTGCATCCTAATGGGCAAGTATCTAAACATCAGAGTTGATTAATCACATGAGTTCATAGTAAAATAGCTTACTATGATTTATAAGTGCATTGCATGCAAATAACTTTATATTATACTTCCTCAATACGAGGTGGAAATAAGAAGCCCCATATGCTTGTCTCTGAGGTCCACGGAATTACTCACATCCATATCAGAAAGAGATTTGTCTTTAGCGGCTTGGTTCGTAGGCTCCAGCTTTGGCTCCTTCAATGTTACAGCTTTGGGTTCGGCTTTAACTGTCAAAAAACTCAACTGAATATATACGCCATCAAAGTCAAGTTGGATATATGCAAATTGTGTGCCACAGGGAACCACTAAATCATAGTTCTACTTTGCACCCACAATACTTTTTTCCTACCTAAACCCCATAGAACTATTGATTTACCCCTACTTCCTGCTAAAGACCAGCTAAATATTGCATGATGCGCAAATTTCATGCCAACTCATATCAAGAAACCGTCGGCCATACCGGCAGACAGAAAACAGCTCTCTACCTGTGACCTCGGCATCATCATCCGAGCTCTCGCTCTCCCCCTCGAAAGCATACTCCATTTTCTTGCCATTAGGCTCAGGATCCTGTGATTCAATCTTTTGATTGGCCGCTTCGTCATCATTACGCCAGCTCTTTTTACCCACTTTGTGGACAGCAAGAAATTCTTGAAAGCCTTCATCTTCTCCTAACTATAAGCGCACATCATTGAATCGTTAGACAACAGTAGCCGGCATCGAAGATATATTTATTCATTCTGTATTTGGGGAGAGTTGGCTACAAACCAAGGGTACTAGATAAAAGCCAAGAAATGAGAAATTTGTTGGGATATCTGCTCTATTTACACTGAACTGTCTATTGATGACGTGTATAGCTCTTTAGAAGGCAGGTTCTGAATACTGGGTTCAGTTAACATGGCCACTAAATACAGCAAAGAAAGCAATACATGTCTTCACTTTATAGAAACTCGTTTAGCTTTCTTTATATATCACCCTTAGATATCTCCAGGAAATGACCAGATGACCAAGTTATCTGTGTGTGAATGAGTGAATGCAGTTCATTTTCTATCTATCTTACCTCTCCAAGCAGATCTTTCTTCTTCGATTTCCCCTTTCCTTTATCAGGTTTTTCCTTGGGAAGGGGCAGAGGTTCCTCAGACCGTTTTTTGGTGGGCACAGCCTTAGTAAGATCATTTGCAAGTTCCACCTATGTGTAAATAAAACCTTCACTCACACTTGAGTAATATAAGCTGCATTTATGCTCAAAACACATGATTGATTGATCAATGGCTGTTCGTAATTAGACCTTCAGCGGAGGAGGATGGAGAACACCAATCGCCCGCAGCTCGAATAAGATGGTCTTATTGTGTGCTATAATGACGTCGCGCAAGACAGGGTTTGCTGTTTCGTCTCGATCTTGGGATAAATGAGGATTGCGCATTTAAAACCTTTATCAATATGGAAGTTATTTTTCTGGGAACAACATGTTACCAATTTCATCACACAGTGAGGGACTAAATGCAGAGGGGCAGTGTCACCCTGTTGTAGCAGATCATAGGGAGCTGTTTTGAAGCTCCGGAACAATACTTGGCCTATGTTTCCTAGGTGATGGTCTGCAGATCGAGCAGAGAATGGCTACCACTGCATGCATCGTCTTGACCATAATCACTCATTAGGAATTGGAATGTGAGGAGTGTTTCGCTTACAGATATCTTGGAGAAGTCTATAAAAGTGTGATTGAGTGCATCAACAGCTGATTTTGCTGCATCTTCACTGGAGAATCCAATGAAACAGAATTGTCTAAATACACCGCTTTTGCTGTATTTCAGAGCACAGTCTGTAACAGTGCCATACTCTCCAAAAATATCTCTAATCTTCTGTTCTTTGATCTAAAAGAGGAAAATCGCAATGTGCTCGATCAGCCCCACAACCACGCTAGAATAGCATAATTGTTCAACGATTGAATGCACTGTATGTATGACATCATGCAAAATAGCAGGTGCTCAAAGTTACACATGACATACGGAATTAGTAACCAGAACGGTATAATTTATATTATATTACCACTGTCACATTATACAGTTGTGTACTGGCATGTACAGTGTACTATCATAACTAAAATATAAAATTAAGTTTGCAGCGAGCAACAAAATCAAAATGATCACTGACTGAATAAGTTATTTCTCAACTAGTCGTCCAGTGTGCTCCGTGGCGTATGTCTGTGAGTGTGACTCTGTCTTAGTAAAGTAAGTTAGTTATTCTCTAGTTTAGAATCAGTGCTAAGTAAGTTAAGTCGGTGACTCAGTCAGGGTCACTCGGTGAGCAACTTGTTCCTCACGTTACTAACTACTAACTAACCTAAGTTAACTAGCAACTTACTTTAAGTTACACTTAAAAAGTTTTTATAGTTTACCGTTTTGGGTAGATTTTTAACTATCACTCTGCTCATTCTAATTCTTTTGTTTATGCCTTCATCGCCTCATAAGATGTCAATTTCAAGGGTAATGTTGTGTGGTTTGAATTTGTGAAGTTGAGAAGGCAATTAACCGAATAGAAAACTGTATCGGCGTCTGGCAATGCTGTCGCGTCGGTGTCAATCTTACTCAGTCAGTCAGTGGCGTCAATACACAACCTAGCATGGATGAAACGGAAACACTCAGTAGCAATACGGATAGTCGCACACTCAACGTAGTGGACGAGTCGGACACACAGAGAGTTTCTGAGCGTGTGGCAATTGCACTATTCATAGAATAAATTAGTTTTATTATGAATATTGAATCAATATCGAGCAATTCGATCAAATCTCACCAAACGACTGAAATAATCCTACTGGCCGACCACTAACTTTACAACCAACGCCCTTTTTACTATTTCCGGGTTGCAGAACTTTCCAAAGATTGTAACCTCTTTATCATCTTCGTACTTTCCAAGATTATTACTTTGTACTTTCTGGTGGGGAGATCTGGAATAGACTGATTTGATTCCAGCGACAAGGCTGGGGATAACCTTTCCGGGACTTGGTCCACTCAAACCCAGAAGCCCCAATCCATTACTGACCAATCTCCATAGGTGGGCCCAACTCTAAGCTCAGCCTCTAACAGTTAGTCAGAGTTTGTTGATTTCCCTGTAGTTATTCAAATCAGGGACAGCCCGACAGTTGTAAGTCAACCATTTTTCCAATAAAAAGATTTTTACTTTTCGGTGTATACTCATACCAGTGACATAAGTGTTACGGCTCATACTTTGTTGAGTTTGCCTTGGATTGACATGCTGATGCTGGTACATGCCAATTCAGAATCATTACCTTCTGGGATAGCAGGATTGCTCAGCGGTAAAATCACTGGGCTTGCAATCATGAAACCCTGGGTTCAAACCCAGTTTAATATAGGCCGCTGCTGTGAGCAAGAGCTCCTCACATTTATCTAGCTCCTACTTCTTCAACAAGCCTCGGGCTTAGGAGGTCCACTAAATAAGGTGGCCAAGTGCCCGAGTAGAGATTTTACTTTATCATTAAAAATTGCGTTTTCTCTAAAGGCTCTAGAGTCTAGTCGCTAGTAGATATCATTGGCATACACTGAATATAGGTTACGGCCCGGCGTTGCTACCTACAACTTGCCCTCAAGGTTCTAGCAATATTTCGCAAATGTCTTGTGCAAAAATATGTCATCAGTTAGTTTTAACTGCATTCATAGTATTGTATAATAAACATTTGAGGTTGCATAAAAAATAGTTTCCCGAAGCTCTAAAAGATGTGTTCAGTTACCACGAGATTTAAAAAATCTACCACCACTTCCTAATGAATCACTGAGCTTCTGAGCAATATCTGGAGTTGGGGGTGAAACAGACGTGGTACGAAGCTTTTCCATTAATCTTTTATACTTCTCCAGCTCAACCTGTAGTTGCCAGTTTTTTTTGTACACCTTGTACAATTCACCATTATTTCCTTTACCAATAGGCCAGGGATAATCACAGTGCTGTATATCCTTGTGATAAACTTCATGTAAGTCACTCATTATTGTCTCCTTCAGAGCCCCACAGTCATCGAATGGTGAAGGGTGTCGCACCAACCTGCAAAAGAGAAGTTTAATCAGTAGCCTGTGCTCAATACAACACCCAATCTAACTAGGGTAGGGGATGAAAAGCGTTGGAGCACGTTGATAATATCAGTACGCTGCTATCAGCGATATTAAATAGCCTACCATACACTATGGTATGGATCTTCTATTTCTAGATTTAGCGCTGGTTAGTGTACTCTGTACTCTAGTGGAATCGTTCTCTCATGTACTCTAATGCTCGGTAACATACCTCACTTGCAGTTCCTTTTCGGTCGGTATTCGCTCAGCTCTCGGTGTGCTAGGACTGCACCTTACAGCAAGGATTTTGCGTATCATGGGCTGATACTCTTCAATTTCTTGATGCGCTTGGTTGGCCTTGGCGTTTTCTCCTGGCATCAAATCATCAATAAGAGTCGAGATTGAGACGCACTGTGATTCCTCTGCAAATATCGCATACTATTGAATTTATTGTGATTTGTATCGTTTTACTCAGGGACTTAGTCCTATTTATAGACCTCCTAAGCCTGAGGCTTGTTGGAGCCGTAGGAGTCAAGAGTTATGTGAGGAACTCTGCATATCCCGTTGTGTTACCCTTATGGTTGAGAGAATTCACTGCTTATTCTTTTGAACCTGAACTCATGATCTTTCGATCTTGAGCCAAGCGCTCACGCCATTGAGCTATTCAGATTTGATTCACGCAAACCTTATTTCAAAGGCACCTCTGGACGCAAAAATGTTGTCTTTAAAAATCAAAGAATGGTTCAAATCTTCCCTCAGGGTATGTACGTACAAAAGATCACCATCTCATACCATGTACAAATTCTACACAAATCATTATGGGGTTGGGAGATTCAGAATATACTTGTATATGTCACTTTACGGGGAGGCCTTGTCTAGATAACACAAGGCGGCGGCTCTCTGTAAGGGAAGACAACTCCAAATCCATATGGTCTCTGGTGCAGAGGTAGACACTTTTGCAGATTTTGAGAGGAGACAATAGGTGCATTCGCGTGCTCGGTTTTGCTCTTGAACGATTTGGCGGATTTCGCGACCAAATAGATTTCGGTCGCAAAATCTGCTAAATCGTTCAAGAGCGCGACCGAAAAGCGCGATTTAAAAAAGCATCTTTCGATCGCGGTCCGCGACCGAAAGTAGGCTTTAGCGTAGTAGTTGAAGCAAATGTCAAGGTTACCGCAAAAAGACTTGATTACTACATGGGATAACGAATCGCGAACGATTGTTCGGCTCTAACCTAAGAGTTAAAGTTGAGAGAGGACAATTCTGATCCGATCAAAATCCATCCTAAACTCAACTGCACTTCCTCACCTTGAGGTCACAAGCATGCGAATGCACCTAAAGGCAGTGTTGTCCCAAAATCTGATTATTACTAAGGACTCTAGTAAGAAGACATTTAATACTTTTCTGTTGGAGAAACTCTCGCCTGGCATCTTGGAAGGCTTTTTCTGCTAGTGAAAGTCTTTCTTCACGAGCTTGTAATTTCTCCCTCTTCTCCTGCAGATGCTGCCTTAGCAGGGCTGAAAACAACAATGTGCGCATGTCTTCTACAGAACATGGTGTTTAAAGGAGTTATGTCACGGGCGTTGGTAGACGCACTTTTGGAGTTGTGTTCCCCATCCTTGAAGGGAGGCAACTCCGCATTCATTGCAGGGATAGTGAGTGGTCATTTTCCAATAAACGAATATCAGTCGCCCCAATATTTACGGCCTGAATGCCACAAATACAAATAAAGTGGGACCTAATGACTAAAACCTCGTAAGCTAATGATCTTAACTCCCTCATAACATCGAATGGGTCTCAAAATTGAACGTAATATTGGAGAACGCTGAAGTTATAAGAAGTGCTTTGCTGGCTTTTCTTAGCCCTAAATGGAGGCCGTAGTGTTCGGCCCTCTATCATTACACAATAATGGCACTAACGCTCGCTGACAGAGGTGAAAAACTGCGCTCTGAAATCCTATTTCTACATTTTCTCTATTTAGCCCTGTGTAACTACAGGTCTAGTATGTACCGGCAAGAGCATTTTCCAAACATCAGCAGCTCTGTGTTAATTTCCTATCTCAAGGTCAATTCTGTTGCGTCGACGTCTGAAAAGTGCATTGCCGAGGGCTCTAAGTATGCGCATTGGATAGGGCTATATCTAAGCTTCCATTTGAGCTGGGTATTGGGCCCATTATTTCATGGTAGGCCTCAAAAAATGAAAACAACTGAAGACAATTTTTGCCATGCCATAACCCCTTCAAATGTTCAATTGGGTAACCAATACAGGAGTGTCACAGGAGAAACGGGGCAGTAAAGATATGGGGACAGCATGACCAGATCATTATGACATGTGCGTCTTCATACTGGGAGAATTTTTCAGCCTGGATTTCATTGCAAGTTACCGTGCTTATCACAGACCTAGCATTACCTATAGAATATAATGTATACTAAAGGTAATATGTGTAATAATGTACATATCACTCAATGCATGTAGTCAGCACCAACTGACCCCGGTGCTGACTATCCAGTTTGGGGATGCCTCAAAATTGTCATTTTCTGAGGAAATGCTACACAATGCTACTCGGTAGCTGACAGCATAATCAATTTTCAATGTAATGGACTACATTTTACCTGTCATAGCCATGCCAATAAAGGGCACTGCAAAGCGTACAGCCATATCCTTTGCGCTCGTCCATTCTTTATTTGCCTCATACACACTCCTGCCAATGTCTTTGATCACAGCCAAGAACCCACTATCTGCTCGATTCAAATCATTTTGATCCGGTGGTATATTCATCTACCATAATCATGAACTTTCGAGATCATTTTATGCTGACAATGATTGAGTGGATAACATTATTCATCGAAAGTGCCTTGTAACTGTCAAAGCCTATGTCGATTGACATATCAAATTTAACAACACGCAGAGCGTTGCACAGCAAGTTGTGCTTCATTATTGCCATATGAGTTGAAAATCGTAATGACTCAGTCACTCACTAAGTTAGTCAGTAGTCACTAACTAATGTAAATGTAATGGTCTTTTTCTTAACTTGTGCGACCACGGCATGCCACGCCCACAGTGTTAGACCTAGAGTGACTCCTGCAGTCAACGAGTGACTGAGCGAGCTGTAAACAAGTAGTGGGCTGTAGTGTAGACTCTAATAGTATAGTGTAGGTAGCTCACTCACTTGCTAACTCCTATTAGGAGTTAGCAAGTGAGTGAGCTACCTACACTAAGTCCTAAGTCGATTGCTGAAGTGAATCACTCAGTCAGACTCACACTCAGTCACTCGTCAGTGCTCAGTCTCAGTGTCACTCACTAAATAACTCAGTTTCAGTTTGTCACCGGTTAATTTCGCTCGGGTTCGGGGTTGCCACTAATATCTAACGGAAGAAAAGTGTGGAGAACCTTGTACCGTTAAGCCACAGGGGTTGCGGTTGCAATAAAAGAAAGGTGTGCTCGTCAAATCGGAAAGAATGCACCGCCGCTTCTCTTAAGTACTATTGAGTAGAGCCCAAGCGAGAAGGGCCCTAACGCGCTTACCGGTGACCCGGCTTTCTGGCGATTGAAGTGAAGAGTGAAAATTTGTAATTATTTCCAGTAAAAAAATTCCCTCCCCTCCCCTCCTCTTCCCTTCCCTTCCCTCCTTCCCTTCCACTGGTAGCAGTGAGGAACATGCACCAGTGGGTGTATACAAGGGGTTCGCAACTAAAGGGACCGCTTAGATCATGCATGTAATGTTTAATGTAAAAGAATAAAGGCGGATCCGTCACCTCAACAAAATCCACCGCAAATGCAACTGAGCAAGAACCAAATAAAGGCCATTGACACCGTCTTTATCTCATCAGTGTGACGAATGATGGAGATGAACGTGTCCCAAAAGGCTGAATCGGAATTACAAAGAATTCAACCCATACAGATTTGTATGACTGGCCATTGTTCAATTTTAGACCACACATGGATATGTATCGTTTGAAAGTTTTATTCTGTAGGGTTATACTGATGAGGATTCAAAATATGTATAATTATATGATAACACTACACATACATCGGGCTAACAGACAACGGGTTCAAGACACAATACCAAAATCACACCGCATCTTTCCGTCACACAAAACACAGAAACTCCGAAGAACTCAGCAAATGAACTCTAAAAGACAACAGCGTCGACCATTCAATTTCCCAGCGCATCCTCTCATGAAAGCTAACCTATAGCAGCTTAGATAAAAGATGCACCCTCATTAGACCCTCAAAAGATCTCATTATCTACCATCCCGAATTGTCAACACATAACAAACGAAATGAACTCGCATCCGCTTGCCGACAAAGAAAAAAGACATTATTGCGCAACACGCAAACCCTTTATGTACTGGCTATAGTCCGCTTTTGTTTTACCTTATGCTTTACCTCACGCATTACCTAACTATAATACCTTGTCATACAATCATTTGAATATTTCAGTATAGCTATATTTCCTGACAAGTGAAGTTAGTCATGAAACAAGCCTGTCAAGATAAAACATGTAAACATGTAGCAAAGATTATCCCAAGATAATGAACTCGGTCCATTTGTTGGAAACACATCGCTACATTTCTCAACCTCCGCTGGGTTGACTACCCCGGCTCTAACTCGAAGGCTAACACAGACACTCAACAATTTAATGTGCCAAGAACAAAACAAAACGGGATGCAGTTGCAGCTGTTTTTGTAGAAATGAAAAAACTGGGCTTGCTGTCTACAAAGTAGTGCGATTCGCTGCTATGCATATGATAACCCGTTTGAGCGTGGCAAAACTACAGGATTGCTGTGTTCGGTCTGGTAAGTTTAACCCGGTTAGTCAACCCAGTCACTGATTGGCTGAGTGGTTTCCAATACTTCTATTGGAAACCACTCAGCAACTGGGTTGACTAATCGCGCGAACGCGTACAGCGACGGGTACACCGGGCGCCTCACCTCACCCTCGTCTGTTTCCATAGGTTTGGATGGGAGACAGTTCTCTTGGTATAATCTTTGCATGTAGTCTTGTTTTCTTCTACTATACAATAATATAATATACAAATATATATATATATGTATATATATTTTATATATATTATTATATTATGGTAATTGTTTTCTTTTTAAACCCTGCTATACGTAGAAGTTGGTTCACCGAAATCTCTCGTGTTGTGTCCACATTGATGTCCATCTCCATCATGAGTATGTGATGCACGTAGCCAGAACTAAGAAACTGTTACATTAGTCATGCGCATGTGGCTGTTGTAATGCTGAGGTGATGTTGCGTATGATGTCATAGCGTCGTTAGCTCAATGTACGTCACGAGGTCATCCATTTGTCATACCCAAGACTGTTGACTGGTACCAGCCTGTTGTTCTTGTATAGTAAAATTTTCAAATTGAAATCAAAATATTTATTTTGAGACATTTCTCTCATCCTTAAAATGTCTGATCACTGCACAGTCCTCAAGACTCCTGAATAGAGCCCAAATTTTCGTTCATTTTTTTGCACTATTCAATCAGTTGGCGATCTCCTCGCCGGAAGTGTGGAGCAGTAAGTTCTGGAAATGATGAGTTCGTACTCTCAGTGTTCTAGTCATTGACCTATATCCTAATAGTACATCGATACTCTTCAACAATATCATTTATTGTATATATTTTTCTTGTGGCGTGTTACAAAATATCAACAAAAATAAAGCTGCATCTGCAAAATATGAAACTTACCAATAAGTTTATTTGACAAGTCCAAACGTCTCCGGGTTTGAAATAACAGTAACATCATGCATGGATAAATAAAACTTTACATTGCCATCTACAAGTACTAGGTATGTCAAGGATTGCAACTTCAGCAGCTATTGCTAATTAGTTATGACTCTAACACTGCTATCTTTGGATTACATAAGGGAAGTGAAAGCTGGCTATTCATTGGTCAGGCTGTGAGAAGAACCTCAGCTCTGTCCAAGGCTTCCTCGGTTTTAAAGAAGCAGAATCGAATAAACGGCGTAGCAATACTCTGATTCTGGCCATAGAATGCTGACGGTGGAATACCACAAACCCTCTTTTCCTTCACAAGCCACTTGGCGAATCTAAAGTCATCTGAATCGTCTTTATTTCCAAGTACGTCCGCACTCGGATTATACTCTGCCCAGTTAGCTAGTACAAAGTATCCAGCCTGAGGTACACATGGCTTTAAACTGAGTGACCGTAAGATGTCAGCGAGGCGATCCCGTTTTTTGAGAAGCTGATTAAGTTGAACCGTGAACAGGCATTCCGGACTATCGATTCTTCCCGCTTCTGTCTCCAGACATCGAGCAATGGCTTCCTGAGCAGGCGTGGTGCACACGCAGTCACCATTTTGATGGGCGATCATACTGCAGTCAATGAGACTCTTCGGACCTATAGACCAGCCCACACGCCAGCCAGTCAC
>Ga0224511_10001590_pt1 | contig 13996 bp, 5 predicted proteins | sample SF_May12_sed_USG_2_FD_169988 | JGI IMG/M metagenome (GOLD analysis project Ga0224511, IMG submission 169988) | Sediment microbial communities from San Francisco Bay, California, United States - SF_May12_sed_USGS_8_1 | ecosystem: Environmental > Aquatic > Marine > Sediment | place: USA...
TGCTCAATAACTTTAGTTTGCTTTTGCCTATTGAAACTAAACTTGCTGTATGGGTAGCTTACATCAGACGCAGCTTGGAATTGCTACCCAGATGTCTGTGATCAAGGTCAAGGTCACTGTTACTAAAAATAGAAATTCAGTTGTCACATCAATACTTGGTTGAATCGTTGAAAACCTGGTTTTCGTCGCATTGCGGCGTTTCTTGTTCTTTTATAATTTTTTACGTATTTGTGTCTGTTTTTTTTTCGTAGTGAATTAGCTTAAATTGTTTGCAATGTTTTTAATAATTTTATTTAACATTGCCCGTAATTACAAAGCGTTATATACATATAATAATTAGTGTGACATTATGGGGTACGAAATAAAAAAGTTAGTCGCTTGTTTCAGCTATAATATAAATGAGTGATATTCACAATATTAGGTAAAGACAATATTCAAAATAATTAAATATAAGTTTAAACAATACGGCGTATTTTCAATTAAAAATTATTACACATTTAAGCTTGATTGGTTCCAACACCTCTTCAATTAACATAATTGGTTTTGAAATATCGAAGCTTTTGAAATTTCCTCTTTCTTAACGTTGCGTCCTTATGTCTACAACCATGCTGTGTGTTCGAATTATCATACTTATGCGGGTATTTCTATTTGACTCTTCATAGAATAATGTTGGTCTCCTTCGAACAATCTATAACCAACACAAACAAACGAACAAAAATAATGAGACCAATTACCGAATTCTTAATAAATTGAAAGCATCCTTTATGTACCTATCCAATACTTCGCCCGCCTGGGTGGCGGGAAGACCCAAAAGTATAAAAGCCTAATTTTAACATGTCCAAATCTCCACACTAGAGTTGATAAATTAATGAAATAACAGCCTGTCGTGAATGGGCTTCAATCTAAAGTCACGTATATGGCGGACGCTCCGTGCGGAAAAAAATGATAGGTGGCTTATTTAGTGTATACATGCTCTGAAATTAACGATAACGACTGTTTGTATGCAAAGGTGCACTGGCGCTGTTCGCGTACCAAATGCATGGCCTGTGGATGGAATACTTCGCCTACCCCACCAAGACCACCGTGTCACTGAAGTTTGCACCACTGACTTTTCCAGCTCTCTCTTTCTGCAACATGAACCCGGTAAGTATTTTCTTGACTAGTAAGTTATTATTCTTGGATTAAATATCTGCAACACAAAGTAAACCGACGCACGACGGGAAAATTTGTCATACTAAATTATATCTGCACGTTAGTTTACTTATCCTGGTAACAATATTGTTCAACCGCTTTTTAAAAATCATTTCTAATTTGAACGATAAATGTACTTAAAATATAAGGTATCGGCTTTTTATAAACACAAGATAAGCATCCTGACACAAATTTGTAAGATGATTAAATACAGAATGCATAACTATACCGAGAGATACATAAATGGTGCTCTTTCAGATCCCTTTAAGTTCCAGTTTATCATTGGATTCGATTGAGGAGCTGAAGTATATACTCGCGTTCAGCAACTGGTTAAGAGACGTAGTCAAGAGCGACAATTTAACAAGAGAAATGTTTCTAGAATGGGGCTTTCCCGAAAAAGAAGTTGAGGTTTTGTTTGAAGAGTTTAAGGATTCAAGAGACGCATATGAAGTCTGGAAAACACGTTTCAAAACGGTTTATCGAACTTTAAACGCTACTGAAAGAATTGGTTTGGGTCATGACGCTAGAATATTTCTACACACAGCTAAGACGACAGGTATGGTTGGTGGTAAAATATTTGTGCTCAAATGCAGGTTTACACAGCTTAGTCTTAAGAGAGCATTAGAACTGCAGGCAGTAGCATTCAATCTTTGTTATGATACGTTTGAGAAAATGTAAAGGTCCAAAAAACACAAAAATAGTTCTGTTGAATTTTGGTGTTCTATGTGTTTTTGTGGTGTTCTGTGTGTTGGGTTTTGTACGGGTCATTTTGTCATGGTGTCCTTACACCAGACATATCTAGATTGTTTGCAACATTTTTTCTTTGAACATCTCAATTTATATTAATTTGACTTACACAATACTTATGTATGGAGGAAGACGCGTGAACAACTAGGCAGTACTGTAGCTGACTCCGTTGTTTGCAACATCTTTTATGAACATCTCGTCAACTGATAATGATATCGTACCTTTCCTCAGCTTGAACAAGTTTTGAACATCACTAAATTTATATAAGTATATATTTTACATACATATTCTGACCAACTCTGTGGGCAATCGAACCCGCACCCTCTTGATTGTCGGTCGAGCGTGCTTACCACTAAACTACGGCTATTCTGCTGGACAATCATTGCTAAGACATCATTATCTGGCTAAGATATACTCCCTTAGATCAGCTTAATAACTATAAGCAACAAAACAAGTAACATGTTCTGAAATGTGTAAACAGTAACGCACTTCAAGTAGGTGTCTTACGAATGCGCAAAATATAGTTGGAACTGATTGAAACTGATTTATGTTCTGTTGCAGGATATACTTTCGTTGAATCCAATTTTACAACATTTTCCACGGCAGAATATGGCAACTGTTTTACACTAGACCTTTCCTGGATGAAAGCAGTTGGAAGCGGTCCACAGAACGGTGTCCATCTCGTGTTCAATGTTGAAACACACGAGTACTTCGAAAAGGTCACATCTGGTTATGGTGTCCGCATGGTCATTCATGAGCAAGGCAGGATAGTGCTTCCAGAAACCGAGGGTTTGACTCTGAGCACACACCAAGAAACAAACATTGGTCTGCGACTAACGAAAGTTGAGAGGCTGGGCGGTAAATATGGATCGTGTTCAGACGGCAGATCATTTCTGGACAAATATCACTGGAATTATACCGTGCAATTGTGCTACATTGTCTGTCAAATAGAGCATTTAGAAACCGATTGCGGATGTGTACCCGTTTCGACACCAGACCTTTACGAAACTAATTGGTCAGTTTGTGACACATTTTCAAACAAGGTCCAGAAAGAATGCGTCAAAAGAACTATGTTAATTGTTCTTAATGGACAGGTTGAATGCGATTGTCCGCCTCGCTGCCAGGAACAAGTGTATACTTATACCTCGTCCGGTCGCCAATGGCCGCATGCAAACTTTTTAAGAGATGTCCTAATAGACGAAGTATGCGACCGAAACTACGAGAAACCGTTCTATGAAGATGTGTGCTTTAGGTTTAAGAACTATAATCTGACAGAAACAGAATTGACGAATATTAGTCATAATTTCGCGGCGGTAAATGTGTATTTTGAAGACCTCAATTATGAGTTGCTGGAGGAAAAGCCAATGTACAACCCTGTCCGCTTTTTGTCTGACATCGGGGGAACCATGGGACTTTTCACGGGGGCATCGTTGCTTACGTATTTTGAGATTCTTCACGTATTTGTGGCGATAGGGATTTTCTGCTGCAGCAAGCGACGCACCGCTGTACACAACATAGACTGACATAAGCCTTTATTGTAAACCAAGCGACACTCTGTCATCCACAACATAGACTGATATAAGCCAATAAAATTGCAACAAGCGAGGTTCTGTTTGTATCAGCAAGGACTTGTATAATCCCTATGTTGCATCGAGCGACGGCCTGATGCCATCTGTATGGGTCTTGCTGCAGAAATCGGCGTACTGTTGTCAATATATTTGTTTCAGGTCGGCCTTTATTGTTACAGGAAGCACCTGCCTCACGTGAACAAGTTATATTGTTGACAATGATACATTACCTTTTCTAAAAACGCCAATAACATAACGTATGACATAACGTATATCCTAATGGATTCACATATTTGCAGCTAGGAAGAGATTTTATAAACCTTTTTTTATTTAATCATATGGCATTTTAAGACGATCCACCGCACAACTTTTCTCAGTTTTTGGATTTTTGATTATATAAACAAGATTGATTTTTTTCATTTTATTCATATTCAAGGGAGGTAATAAAATGTAAAATTATTTTCCTTTAATTTTATTTAAGCAAATATAGACAACTTGCATTTAAAAATTTTTTTTCGACGGTTTAAAAGTAAAAGCATAATATATATCACATTTTAATGAAAAAACTTATCTATTTTTTTGATAAAAAAACAAAATATGTATCCTTCGTAGTCCATTAGGATGGTCATACCTTAAAATTAAAGCATTAAACGCTCATTTTAACAAAATTTTTTTGAATGAAACCATGTGTCTATACAAACAGAAAAACAAATCCGGCACTTCAGCTCACATCATGTTTGTTTTAAAAGATAATGTGTGCAAACCATATATTACGAATTTAGATTTAGCGTGGGATAGGAAAATCTTTTTGTGTCAATGGGATAAACACACATTTTAGTATATGGGTGTAGAAACGAGGCACATTTTCACTCAAGCAATGCTTTGAGCTGCTTGCAGATGTAACCACTTTTACAGTTAGTATAACTAAGTGTAACAGTGGTTACAACTAGAAATTTGTTAAATTCTTTACAAAGTGTATTATAATGAACTAGAAACATTTTAATGTTCCACTATGTGAAGCATGTAAACAATTCCTGGTTGTTGGTATATTGTACATGTGCATACACATTTGCTGTTGGTAGGTACACAATGTAGGGTAGGTTACACTTGTCCTGGCGATACGTATCCATGTTACAGTACTGTTGTTGTTCCTGGCTCCAAAATATTGGCTTCACTTTCTTTTTAAAATAAGATATTACCACGATGTTAAATAATATATACAATGGTGTACAGTCAAGTGTTTTCTGTTTGGCATTTACCAAATTGTCGATGGTCATCTATTTGTTTATCAGTTACATATTACATGCTCGCCATTATTTTTATTAAGGCTACATATAACATAGAGAATAGTAATTCTTAAATATTATTTTTTAAAAATACCACCACACAAGCAATGTGAGGTTTTGAATAAAAAAACACTTTTCGACAAACAAAACACAACATTTTAATAATTACATTAACACTTTCCGGTTTAAGTTTGTATTTCCTGTAAAGTAGCAAACGTATTTTCCATATTTCCCATAATAGAAGTTTTTAAAATACTAATAACAAGTACATGCACATGCAAAACTATCCTAAACTGATAATATCATAACTCTTGATTTTATAGAAGTGTACACAAATCAAGGTTAAAATAAAACTTTGAAATATCACTGCTTTTGAACATGAGATAATATAATTACATACATACATCGATTTGTCCGCCATTGTTGACGTTGTCCCCGGGCTGGAGTTCGCAGTTGACAACTGCAGATTGGCAAACAACAGCCATTATACACCGACATATTTGACCTGGCTTCAAGTCAAATGAGAGACCACTAAGTGCGCGCAGTTAAGCCACACGATAGGTTGGGGTTGTGATGAGAAGAATAAAAGAGGCTTGCGTTTTATGTGTCGACTCTTTCATATAAGGGGTATAAAACTGCACAATCATACAAAACTACCTAGAAAAAGTAGATAACAATACTTTAACTGTATAATAACACTTCTCTTATTCAAAAAAATGTGCAATCAATATAATCATTTTTCCAAATGCCATCTGGGAGCTATGTTTAAATGTGTAACTTACATTGCCTTCCACAAGGCTTAAGCGTCGTTCAGTCTTGAATAAACAATAAGACCGGCATGTTATATTATTTGTTATTCAAATGAAGATATAGTTTATTTCCTATATACATTGGGCACCAAGTACCCATTAGTACACATGTACGATACACCTAAAGGCCATTTTAATACAAGATCAGTTCAAGTCAAACCATCGAACAAGTAAACATACAAAGTGTACATCGAAACCGTTTTCAAACATGTAATAAAGATAAGTTTTATATTTTAATTAATTATAAAAAATACCACTGGTACTGGTACTGGTTACAGGTAAAAGATCTATGATATCCTAACTGTTTAATAGCAGTATTTGTGTCCGTAATTTTCCGTAACGACTGATGTAACGTATTCCGCTCACTCGGGTTTTGTGCCACTTTGGGTTCCGTTTTCGCTCCTTTAGCTTCGCAATGACGGGACTCGTCAACCTTGTCTCGGTGCCCCTAAACTTGAAATATTAACATTGATTACAACATTAATTATTTAAACATGTCCATAATTAAAATTAATGTACTCCGCACTGCCCATAAATTTCCCAGATGCATTAAAAACGACACAGACCGTGTAAGCATTGTCAAGCTCTTTAACAGGCTACGTTGACAGCATGCTTAACGATGTTATGTCTGTACCTTTGTCAGAAATGTTTGCATCTTGCATTTAAATAATATTTCAGCAGTGAAACGTAATAAGTTTTAAAATGTGCTGCCGCACATTTGGCTTTGCTTATTTACGTTTCGACACATTGCGTTAAATTAGCTTAAAAACAATTGATACATTCAGTTGACTCGGTGGTGAAGTGGTACCGCATCCGACTGGTGTGCGAGAGATCACGGTTCGATTCCCGACTCTGGCAAGGATTTTTATGTTTGATTTTGTGTTTTGCTGTTGTTCTGGTTTTATTTTTGTCCCAAATCTATTTGTTACGATTGTATTGTAATTTTATTCGCAATGTTTATTCGTTAAAGTACTCAATATTTTGCAAATTGTGATCGATTATAAGGACATAATTATACAGACCTAACGTCGTTAACGTTGTTAACGTCTTGTTCCTTAAAAGCCCGTTAGTATAATTGTCAAAGTGTTCTCTACTTATGTCTTGCGGCGATATACGGTCTTGTCCAGCGAGACCTCTAGTTATGTTTATCGACTGAGTATCGCAAATGGTGTTTTTTTTTAAAAATATATAATATTATATATATATATATTATAATATTATTGTAATCTCGACATGGAAATATACAAAATGTATGACCTCTTTACACTTTAAGCAACGTCTGTTTTATTTGAAATTTCAAATAAATGCAGCGGATACTTATCTCTTTTTTGCTCATAGTTATTTATCTTTTTACACTGTAAAATACAAATATAAATGGAGGAGATGTTTAAAGAAAAAATGTTGTAAACAATGTAGACAAGTCAAGTTTATGGGCACCATGGCTAAATGGCCCGCACAAAAAAATCCGATTTGTCTGCAACACAAACAAAACAACCTTCGTCATCACCGAAATAGAAACTTTTTAAATTTAAATGTTAGCATCATTCATAGAGTGTGTATTTAAAATACGTGAATATGTGCAGTATTTTTCTATTGCCAACAAGTGGTCAAACGGTAGAATATAAAAAAAAGAAAAAAAAAAGAAATGAACTAATAACAACATTATATTCAATGTGTTTTTGCGTCTTGTGCATTGTGCTTCGGATGATGTGCATGCCATCTTGTTATGGTACCAAAATACTTGACTTTATTTGCAGTACGCAATTCAAGACCTCCTGGACTTATATTTCGGAACGTTTACATGTCGGATCAGTTTATCGCCCGTAGAAAAAAATGCTTGTAATTTAACATTTACAATAGTTGTAGTTGTCTTTTAGTGTAACACGCAGTTCGAAATACTAACATCTTTAACTCAACATAACATGTTCGCATTAATTACTCAACATTTAAACTTTAAACTGGCACCAATCGCTTTACACTTAATGTTCAAATTACTCGCATCATTAGCTTTCTAAATAATAGTAAACAAAACAACAAGCTTATCATTTTGCGAATACCATAAAGTTAAGGTCATGTTATATTGGGAGTATTTTGGCGTAGCTGTCTAAGCTCACGTTTGACCTACATTTCTGTATAATGACGTCTGTCTGCGATTTCAGAAATACGCCGTTCTATGATTTGAAAAGCACTGAAAATGACTTGTTTAGAAACAGAGAAAATCCCGTTTTCGATTGAATGAACATGATACGCCCGAAAAATAAAGGCCACCCTGTTGTAATGCATGTGTTTTACGGAATCGTTTGTAGATTAAAGTTTTGGGGAATTGCTTTCGAGTGTTTTTATATTGAAACAATAAACAATTACGTGTCAAAAATATTTTATGGATAAAATTAACTACGTTTCCAAATGTGAACTGCTTTATAGTAATTCTGACATATTACCTTATAATTATTAGGTTAGCCTCGCAACGTCCAGATTCTGGGGTTTACACTTTGAGAGTCATGCAATTTGCAAAATGGTGAAATGTAACTCTGGAATTTAATTGAATCTAAGAAATTAAATTCCACTTCTATAAGTAATGAATTAAACTAAAACCTGAAACAATAAAACATTTATTTTATTATTAAATTATATTTATTTTTGTCCATGTTTGCGACCACGAGTTTATTTGTCTAGTAAATATTATACAACGCAACCATTTTTGAGTTGAAAATGTCATTTAATGTTATTTACTTGATCATGCGCTTCGTGTACAAGTTAAGACTTGCAAATTTGTCTGTCCTTACACAAGTTGTAAATCTTATTAATTGATTTTGAAGACATCACTTACTTTTTAACAAAGTTGGCAAAACTAGTTGTCTACTGATCCTTGACAATAATCATTTTTTCTATCATCTGTGTAATATTTTTTTGCAAGTATTTACGCTTGTGTCCTTTTTTCCTGGTTTTAATCTGACGCCGTTTGTTGTTTTTAAAGACATTTCTTATTATATCTGATTACCAACGAATCATCGTTTCTACTATGTTCTTCTGCAAATTTCTGTACCTTTTCGTATTTGCCAAAAACACCTTAATAGAAGCGTTACTCCTTTAACACACAAACAATCTCGTATTGGTCAAAAGTTTGATTGCTAATTAAGGTATACAGAACAGAACATACATTTCTTTAATCTTAATGAAAGTCATTGACCGTACCAAGCGGTAACTTAAGATTTCTTGGAAAATTGCTTTAATAAATAATCAACAAAAAAGAAAAGAAAAATCCGAAAAACACAAAATATATGTTTTCTAAATGTCTGTTGCGTCATGATGTTGTTAGAGTTTTTGTGTCGTCCCTTGTGTTAGTTTTTGTACGAGCCATTATGTCCTGGTGCCCCTAAATATGACATATCTACATTGTTTACAACATTCTTTCTTTGAACATCTCCTCAATGTATATTAAGAATAAACAGCTTATCGTTTGTAATATTTCCAATCAAACAACATACATGTACATGAAAACAATCGCAATGTCAAAAAGTGATACAAATGAACAAAATATTACTTAATAGATTGGATTATATTTTTATGATACACATTATTTTAATATGTTATAAAAAGTTGGCGAGAATAGGATGTAAAAAGATATAATTTACGTAAACGCATTAATGCAATTATTATGTTAGTCGTTTTGTAGTGGATTTATCATTCATCTATCACATAATGAGCGTATGCAAGCAATTACGTAATTACTTGATTGATAAATAATTACTGGTTTTTAATGAAATGGTAATATGTTATCCCTAATAGCAACATCGGTCAATATTATATAGTTTTATAATTAAAGCAGGGTAACTGTGTAAAGCAATAATTTTAAATGAATTTTGAATTATTAATGAGTTAGAACATATTATAAAATGACAAAAATACCAAGTGCATAGGTTCGAGTTTGTTTTTGATGCTTATTTCACTACGTTTGTCAGATTCATTCACCAGATTGTTTGGTGCCAAAGTCAGTATTGTGCTTTTTCAACGTCTTCCAAACACGTAACTGCACGTAACATACTACCGCGGGCAAGATGTCGGAGAAGGTGGCTGGGGCCGAGGCCTCCGAGCCGCCCAAGAAGTTGGGCACTGTGCTGCGCGAGCTGGCGGAAGTGACGTCTCTTCACGGGCTTCCCAAGATTGTGACGTCACGACAATTAGCGGTCAAGATTCTTTGGTTGATACTTCTTCTAGGTAAGAATACTTTTGTCTTGCTCGATTAGCAATGTTTGCATCTTTATGCATCAACATTTCCAATCTTTTATCAGATTTTGTTTTAACAGAACTGTTTTGTTCAAATAAATAACGAAGCGTTAAAATTGTGATAGTATGACGTAAGCGCAACGCAATTTAAACTGATTGTTACTTTAAATTGATAAAATTATAGTTTTGTGTCAAAATAAGCCCTAGTAAGAATTATTGCGAGAAATATAAAAACAACAATTAAAAACAGGACAATGTCTAGTTATTTACCATTTGTATTAATTTTGAATTCCACCAGCTGGAAAATTTCAGTTAACGGTTAAATATCGCATGCAGATATTGCATTACAGTTGCCTTACGTTATCCAAGAACAAGCATTTTTTTCAAAAAGGCTTTTCTTTTTTTTTGGCGATGTTAATTTTCTTGAATCAAATTCAAACAAGGATTGGTTTTATCAGTGGGACATCATGTGAATGTAATAAATCAAGTATTTGGCTTTTTGAAATAACACACAAATAATTATATACTTTCAAATTAAAGTAAAGAAAAATACTTAGTTAAAGTTAAAAAATCTGAACAATAGAGCTGGTTTTATTTTTTAAATATATAACATATTTAAGCGTTATTTGTTAAACAAATCGAAAGTTTAAAATGCACCTTACCTTAACGCTGCGTCTATATATCTATTTGTGTCCCTACATGTACCTGTCGTATGTTCCCATCATCATAGTCATTTATTCATTTTTGACTCTTCAATTAATTGTTTTATTTTTCGAACAAACAAAACGAACATAAAACACACAAAACTCCAAAGAAAGACGAATTACTTAATTATACAAGTAATATGTATATGGTTCATACTTGTTTTTTATTAGAACGTTGCTTTTTATTTGCATATCACATGTATGGTGTATCGTTTGTGCATCCTACATGTATTTAATATAGTAAATAGTTTGACGTAATGAAGCCATCATACAATATTTCTCAAATAAATGTTAAGCTACCGCCTTGGTACAGTCAATGCCTTAAATTGGAGGTTTAACCCAGTTTAAGATAATAATATTATAGCAAACCTATAAACCACTAAGATTAGGAACACAACTGTCTCATACATGTGTGAAACATCACTAGTCAGTGGCAGAACGTCCCGTTTTAAGCAAAAAAAGTTATTATTAAAAGTCTAATACCAGGACCCGGAGTTGATAAATCTTTAAAATTCACACCTTCCATGATTGCCCTGCGACCAACATATGCAATGTGCATTTTGTAGTGCATCCATTCTCTGGAATTGAACATAATCCCTTTTTTATGCACAGGTGCACTTGCGCTTTTCGGCATCCAAATACACGGCCTGTGGATGGAGTACTTCTCCTACCCCACCAAGACAACAGTGTCCCTCAAGTTTGCACCAATGCCTTTCCCGGCACTGACTTTCTGCAACATGAACCCGGTAATTTTTTATTTTACTTATAAGTGTTACTAACGCTTAAGGTCTGTAACATGTACGTTTTGTCAATGAAAATATATATGAATGTGAGAAGAATGTTGAATAATATTTTAATAAATAAAGTTACATTGAATTAGTGATTGCATGGGTTAATAACAGCATCAAGTTTTATTGAATCTGGTAATCAACGGAAAAAATATAAATGTCACTCCATCGTCGCACCCTAGCACACGAGCGGAATTCTATTTTCAAAGGGTAACAACATACAACCCAGAATCCCAAATGATAGGGTGCCATATTCATAAAGCACCTAAGGTAAAAAACATAAGAAAAGTGAAATTTTCTTAAGTTTATCCAGTGTTTTCATTTTCGATTATTTGACAAAAACTCACGTAGACTTCTACATAATTGGATTTGCAACATACCAAAATCATTTAAAATTTTAATGTTTTGAATTTTTTGTTAAAATTATTTGCCAAAGTTTCCACTAAACTTCAATTGTCTCTAAGGTGTTTTATTAATTTTGCCCTGAGATAGCAAAGACTACAGTTACATTTTATAATATGTACTTTATAAATAAAAAGTCTCATACAATTGATTTTCAATAAAAAAAAAACACACCCTTGTTAAACGATCTAAGACAAACCTATCTTAAAAGAACAATTTACATATTGGCCTGCACAAATAAAATGATTGAAAATACCGGGGCTAATTCCTTCAACATATTTACCTCTCGTTAAAGTAAACATCCACAGTAAAACACATGTTGAGGAAATGTGTCATATGTAGTCATTTAAATTGAAGAGCTGTTCAAAAAAAGAATGTTGTAAACAATATCGATATGTCAAGTTAAAGGCACCATGACAATATGGCCCGTACAAAAAGCAACACAAAGAACGATACAAGAACACGTAGAACAACATTAGGCAAAAGACATGTCGAAATCAACTATTTTTGTGTGATTTTACCTTTATTAATGCCTAGATATTTCCTGCATTTAACGTATCTTGTTCCTGACTTTCTCAAATAAAAAAACAATGGCACTATTTTATTACTTTTTCTACCTCCGTATCCGCCGGTCAACTAGCTTTAGATAAATAGACCATCGAGCCTACTTACGGTTCAAACATGCTAGCATTACTCTGGCAACGATCGTGGTAATCGGTTTTACGAACATGAGTGCTTATCGCAACTAGAACAAATACACTTGAACAGTATAATGTATCATCATTGCATACTCAAAATAAACATTTCGTTACAAATGTGTAAAATATTGATTACATGCAAAAGCTTTTATAAGTATGCCAACAGATGCGTAAAGTTGTGTTTTCAGATCCTATCAAGTTCATCATTGGATTCGATGAAAGATCTGAAATCTATACTCCAGTCAAACAACGAGTACAGGAAAATGGACAAGACGAAACATTTAACAAAGGACATGCTTCGTGAATGGGGCTATGACGATGACGAAATAGACGAAGAGTTTGAAGATTATGATGAGTCAGAGAAATCAGAGATGTCAAGAGAGTTATATGAAATATGGAAGAGGCGCTTTAAAACTATTTTTCGAAAATTAAACGCAACTGATAGAATTGGTTTGGGTCACGACGCTAGTATATTTCTACACACAGCAAAATCTTCAGGTATGGTTGGTGGTAAATTATTTGCACACACACGCACGTACGCACGCAGGCACGACTTTACACACTTACACAGTTTCCTTGTTTATATCATGTTAAAGACCAACATACACATTTAAGAATAGTTACCCTATTTTGTTTCTAAGACAAGTACGTTATTTCAGTTACTGTGAAAGCATGTTATTTCGTTGGGCAGAAATGTCGTCGTTTGAAGACGACAGACATATTCGTGGGTACTTGACTTCGTGGATCGCCCTACCCACGAAATTAAAAAATACAAAATTATTACCTTTTATTTTTGATAGATGCAAAGTCCTAACACTGAACAAGCATTTGATAGTATTGCGGGCAATACAGTAGTCCCCTACCGGTCCCTCAAAAAGTTCTTCAATTGTCATACACTCCTGTGTATTGCTATTTATAATGAATTTGAGGCCTTGACATTCAAGTATCGACCCAAATGTTGTTCCCGACATCATTATAGTGATAACTTGTGTAATATAGTTTTTAAATCAAACTTCAAAATACCAAGTTATGGGCCGGACATGATTTTGCTTCAAGGTCATGCTGTGACCTTGACCTTTAATGTAGCGACCTAAATGTTGCACATGACACGACGTCTCAATATAGCGATCATTTCTGTGAAGTAGTTTTAAAATTCGACTTCAAATAACAAAGTTATGGGCTGGACATGATTTTGCTTCAAGGTCATGCTGTGACCTTGACCTTTAAAGGTAGCGACCCAAATGTTGGGCGTAACACATGGTCACAATATGGCGATCATTTCTTTGAAGTAGTTTCAAAATCCGACTTCAAATAACAAAGTTATGGGCTGGACATGATTTTGCTGCAAGGTCATGCTGTGACCTTGACCTTAAATGTAGCAACCCAAATATTGCGCGTGACACGGCGTCTCAATATGGCGATCCTTTCTGTGAAGTAGTTTTAAAATCCGACTTCATCATTGTGTAGTCATATTTTTCTGGTCCTCAGGGATCATTGACTGTATGTTTGTTTACATTTGAAAATGGAGTTCCGCTCATGCGCTAGGGGGCGTCAGTGGTGTGGCATCTTTCATTAC
>Ga0224511_10001591_pt1 | contig 13996 bp, 14 predicted proteins | sample SF_May12_sed_USG_2_FD_169988 | JGI IMG/M metagenome (GOLD analysis project Ga0224511, IMG submission 169988) | Sediment microbial communities from San Francisco Bay, California, United States - SF_May12_sed_USGS_8_1 | ecosystem: Environmental > Aquatic > Marine > Sediment | place: USA...
CAACCTCCCGGGACTATCTATATTCAATCTTGTAGATCATGCTTCACATTGAATCAGCAAGTGTTCTGGTAGAGTGGAGCCGATCCTGGGCATGGCCAGCTTCCACTATATACCACCCTGCCCAGGTAGCAATATAGTTAGTTGCAGTCTTTATCGCATTGCGATCAGCTGCGAATTAGTTAAATTAGGCTATGTTGTGGTGAGAGCTGCACCCAGTTTGCTCATCGACAACTCACTGCTGATGAATTCCAGGTACTATGGACAGCTATGATAAACCTTTACAATAATCAACTTTGTAGTGTCTACTGACACAAAAAAGTTACGGCGAGCCATATCTCAGAGATCCTCCACTGCACTGATTCGACTCTATATTACCATGATTGTTCATAACACGCAAGATCAAACAGTTGATAGTATGTTATACAGCTAAACATCGGGGAGAAGATACACAGGAATCTATGATGTCATCAGAGGTTGTGTGGACCATATACTTTCACACAAAAGCGATGATGTCAACACATAAACTTGCATCAGACCAATTAGATATAAAAGAGATTATTAGTTGACCAATCAATGTGCTTGTGATGTTAGAGGCCAATGACGTCTACCGAAAAGTCCTGTCCAATCAAAGGTAAAGGCAATTGTCTTGTCACCAATCACGTTAGGCTTGTAAGAGCCTAACCAATCATATACTGGCCCAGAGCATATAAAAAGAGGTTTCAATGAGGAAGAAGACGTGCGCAAACATCATGGGGTCAAGGTCACGATCTAAAAGCTCTAAAGTGAGCGGTAAGTAAAACAAATACCTGTAGAATTTTTGTAACAAAAGTAAACGCATGTTTCGTTGTGCCTTTGTAGTGATTAAACCATTTACTATATTTTTGCTTTAGACAATGTAGCAGTTCTAAAACGTGGATCATTGGAGGAAACAAACACGAATATAGTGAAAAAGCATAGGACATCTCCTGCTAAGTCAGCTCCTGCTGGGATTTCACGTCGTCGCATTGTGGTAAGAGAGGATGACCAGCAAATGAGCCGTCGCCATAGGCGCAGAAGGAGATCTGGCAGTAAAAAGATACACAGGCAATCCCGGAGAGGCCACAGAAATGGAAGAAAATCCCGGTCTCGCAGCCGCAGGTCAGCAGATATAGAAAAATGTTGAAGTATAGCCTCTTATGAACTTTTCGGCTTTTAGTGATCATTCCAAGTTTATAGCGTATTTATGTTTACTCATTTTGTGTCACCGCAGGAGACGCACTAGGCGCCGCAGGTCTGGGCGAGGTGGGCGCCGCAGGTCTACGCGGAGTGGACATAGCAGGTCAAGAAAAGGAGGAAGGCGAAGGTCTAGGAGAGGGAGACGCAAATCAAGAAAAGGTGGGCGTTCAAGGTCAAGAGGAAAAAGTAGTACCAGCAGGAAGAGATAACACTGGAGCTGTCACAGTCATGTTGGTCTCAAATGTTTGTAAAAAACTGTAAAATAAAATCCAAATAAACTTGGTTGAAATTGAAGATTATGTCTGCATTTAGATACTGCAAAGATTATTATACGAAGCTAACAAACTTGTCCTTTTTTTTCGGAAACACGCCATTGCATTCGCTTCCTCTGTTGGGATGACTAGCTCGGATCTAACTAGAGAGATCAACACAAGACACAGACAACTTGACGTGCTAAGAAACTATCAAAATGAGACGTCTTTACAACGGAGTTGCAGCAGTGAAAGAAATAGGCTCGCTCAGTGCAATCTGATCCAGTCTGCTGCTAACAACATAACATACTACTTAACCACGGCAAGATACAGTATTGCATTATCGCGGAGTCTGGGGCTCTAAAGTATTTCCTACTACAGTTTACCCAGTCGCTGATTGGCTGTTGTTCCAAAGTAGGCATCCAATAGTTTGTGAGTGGAGAAGTACAGCGAAGGGCAAAACAGGCCTTTCACCAGACTGACACTGTTTCCATTGGTTTGAATGGTATTATTTTTGTAATTGGTGTTTTTACTTACCAAGGATGCCAACCCTGTCACTATTGCAGTCACAATTTGAGCATTTCTCTGAAAAATGAGATAGAAGTTAGGACTTATTAGATAGTATTGTCGACAGAATTTATACCAGCGCTGAATGCATTTTGGTGTGACCGTGTGACTACTGAGAAACTGTGAGAACTGTACCAGCTCCAGTTGGCAGTTGTCAAACTAATTAGAGTGAGACCAGTGCCACTCAACTTCAGTGTACAGGATTGGCCCTTGGGCACTGCTTTCCTCACCTGAGCAGGTGACTGACCAGCACCGTAATAAATCGCTGATTCGTGCGTTGCTGGGCTGTGGCCAGTCCCAACGATGGGAGTTTTCTCATCCATGTGAAATAGTAGCGGCTGAGTCGTCGTTGCTTGTAAAACAAACCTGGTCAGTCCGCTCGTGCCACCCTCGTTGGTACCACGGAACCGTGGTTCGTACGGTCACTAGGTATGTTATCACGTGATAGTCATGTGATAGAGTTTTAGTAATAGGAGGCAGTAAACACCCAAAAAATGGATGGGAAAACTCTTCGATGGATAACCCACGCAATAAGATAACCATTGACGCGATATTCATATCAAAGTGAATAACATTGATGTGGATCAGTGACATTAAGTCCTTTATATCACCGTATGAATGTATTCATATCGATAGTAGTGGCTCTGTGGCTGTATGCATAATAGATAATTTATCTATAGTATACATAAAAATGACGAATACTCGTATAGTGCCATTTACAGGAGTACAAGTACTGCACTATTACCGTCCAATGATTTTTACAGTCTTTGATACCGCTACGATCAAAGTGGTACGAGTGGCTCCATTTATTCTATAAGTACTTATTCAGTTATTCTATGGGGCACTGTATGTATCCTGTGTAGGCTTGGAGGCACCCTAGTCAGGGTAGTAAAGATCCCGGGATACGGAATACTGAGTCCATCTGAATAACCATGTGGTCTTTCACATGGGTGTACAGAGAAACTCTAAACGGTGATTTCATTACGGAAATATTGGAGTTGTATGCTCTTTCTTAGCTCACAATACCCGGTTTCAACCGATTTAAGCAGCCACGCCAACTATTGCCGACAACTATTTTCCACAAAAAAAGCCATTAAAATTGCTGAATTGGCTACCCATTTCAATCAACTGCTGGGTAAGAAAATTCTAGACATATAACAACTATCATTTGTCTATAAAGGACTCTGAATGAAAGGAGATACTGCATAAAGCATCATTCTCTCCAACACATATATAATAATATACATATAGATGTTGGTATCCATGTCATTACACAGCACCACACTACCATCAATTCCTCCATGAGCTACAGTAGTCATGGTAAATGAAACAATATAGAAAAATAGAGTCTGTATTGCGGATACTAGACTTCGGCACAAAAGACAACAAATGGGCACTATAAACAAAGCCACTAGAGGGCTTATCACAGTTTTGTTCAATACAGTACAGTACAAACTATGTGTAAATTACTTTTTCATCAGAATTTATACATACGAACAACTATGCTGTGAAAAATCAATAGACGTACGTCACACACGATAAATTATCAACGTATACTTTCATTATATCATGTCGTGCTAGCAGGTTTGCAGCACAGATACCTCACTGAACCCATTGTTATTAGTTTTCTCGTCCATTGTAGTGAGCTGTTGAGTACGCGTTATATTTTCACAATTGATTGTCGTTTGGCTCGTCTCACTGCTATTGTTGCTCAAATGTTCCTCATGATGATCCTCGCACACTATTTTATTGCCATAGAGATAAAATCTATCTCCAACACAAAACCTGAAAGTTATACACAGTACATACTATCAAAAACGCTTTGTTAACCATTTAGAGACCAATTGTTGGCCATAGATTACAGAGAACTTTCAGACGGTACTGTATACATAAAAATTGTTCACCAACAGAGTTCAAAACGGTAGCTTTGTTGAACAGGTGTATGCAACGGGGCAGCCCTAAATACGAATGCAACACTGATCTTTGTGTTAATTTGGTTTTTTTATAGTCAGAGCAATTGCCAAGGTCGCTAGGAAGTAGGTTACCAAATCATAGCAATAGGAGTTGTCTCATCCCCAAACAAGGGGCCACTGACCACAGTCATAGGCCAGTTTGCAGTGAGATATATCATTGCACAGGTATAGGGGGAGTTAAAACTGCTTACCGTAACCTGCACTGCTGGCAGGCAAAACACTCTAAATGGTAGACGTGCTCTTTAGCTCTCATCACCATTTCAAATGCTGGAATAGGCTGAAAACAGGCCGAACATTGACCAGTTTCACCAAATAACCTGTAAGGTGGTGAAAAGATCTATGACAACTATATAACTCTGTAGCAGGCAAGCCAGAGACTGGTAGAGTGTGGGGTTCACAATTGTGAGAACCTAGAGTCGAATTTAGGCAGTGACATAAACGAATTATGTCTTTTATAGTTTATGTCACTGATTTAGGTAATGGCAGGCTCTCGCTGGACCTCACTGTAATCCTAACTAAAAACAAACAACCCTCCTCAATACTAGGATACTGACAAATGTCTACCCAGCCATTTTACCATAACAGCGCAGGAAGCTGCTTATTTATTTTGATAGTCTCTGATGCGCTAGAAACCTTGAGACATGTATGCATGTTGCCTGAATTTACTATACTAACAGGAACGCATTGCTTCCCTCTACTGAGTGAGCAATCTATGCAGGGCCGCACATAGACGTAACAAAGATTATATGCATATGGAAGTGACTTACATGTACATGGCACCCTGAATAATTTATGTACACCTAATCTTCAGTTATTACAATTCTGCAAACTCTATCCGGTGACCTACTATATGCTCTTTTTTTGTTCGATGAACTGGGAGCTGATGGTATCACTCCCTGGCTTTTTGGTTATCGACCTTGGTTTTGCTAACAGCTAATTAGGCGTCTGTACAGATGCTGTTTCCATGGTACAGCAGTTATCAAGCATGCCCTTTGAATTTTTTCCCCGGCTAAATTAGAGTGGAGTTATGTAAAGTTTATTGATAGGGTCAGCAGTTGATTACCTAACTTTAATGACTAGCCACACAGCCGATGTTAAGATTATAATGGGAAGCTTTTATCTCGGCTAGAAGAATGGTGCAGGGGCTGGTGCTGCTGGCATTTTTACACTAAAAACCTTCTCATTAGATTAATGAGCTCAACTACTAGAGATTGTCTGCGATATGGGAATATAGGTGCTAAGGAGTACATCCATTCAATGTAGAGGTATGAGTACATCTCACAGTAATTAGCAGGCTGAGATTGGGTGTAGATTGTGCTAGGTATGTATATATACTGCACAATTAGCAAATGAGCTCAGAAATCAGAACACACAAGCCTTTCCTATTGATGTAGTAGTCAACTTGTACAATGATTTGGCTGAGTGACTCTGAATCGAGATTCACTTGGGGAAGGAAAAATGATAGCAATTCGTTTTCGCAGATCTAAGGATTGAAACCCTTTGTCGTAACAACAGGGTATATTTTCTGATTGAGATTTGGCTTGATGAGATAGCGATGCTTGAGACGGCAACCAGTGTCTTATCCTCAGGGTCAGTCCCTTGTTCATAATGAACTTGTCTATAGCTTAACATATAGGGTTTGTCAATTAGAATTTGATTCTAGTCGAATATATGGCCTGAAGTGCGATTGTGGTTTGACATTTGAAAACAAGGCTGGCAGTCTGCGCAGTTCATAATGGAAAGCTCCTTAGTACACTGCAGTGGTGTAAAATTATTGCCTGGGTTTGTTTGAATTTGATTTTAAAAATGATGGTATACCTACCGCAGATAGTCTCTTTTGCACAGGAACAGATTAGCTTTGATGAATAATGTTGAGCCCACTTCTCCTAGTCTGCAGTCACAGCAGGAACATTTGAGACAATCCTCGTGCCAGAGTTGGCCTACAGCTTTCAGCAAGTATTTATCCTTGATGAGTTCATTACACCCAGCACATACATTTCCTTCCATCATTTCGCTTTGTTTACCAAACTCTCTCAGAATACTCGCTGCTCCAGTGATTGTTTTGTTACCCTATCTTTGATTACTCACTCAGTGCTCTACCAGGACAGCTTTGTATCCCACTCTGAAATTAAGAGAAGAAAATTAATCTGCTAGGTTATAAATGTGTGAAAATTCTGTTCACTGGTCTCATTGGTTCAACTGCTTGGCGTACAACCTATAGCTTGGGATTGACACGTGTGATCAAGCATTATGCCACCAAGCGAAAATAGGCGACACATTTCACAGAACAATTAAAACCTGCTTACACTCACCGAATGAAACATGAGAGGATAGTTTGAGCAGTCAGTACAGACTGGACACTGACTGAAGTTATATGACTGACGGCACATATGGTATAAAGATTGATGAAGCCTGTAGATTGCTGCTTGAGATGGCATGCAGACAGGATGTTAGCTGTCAAAGAGTCAGGAGTTAATAAAGAAATTTAATAAAGATAACATCTAACAGTGACTAGACATGATGACCAGTTCACATCCTGAACAATCTTCTCCAGGAAATTTATTTCCTATTCATTTGAAAAAGCAATCTATGAACAGCTTGTGCCTCATATCAAAGGGATATTACAATCAGTGACACTATACAGATGATGATTTCCAGCAGATGATGTTGACACAATGACATGCAGGACAGAGGATTGATGTGTAGCATAGACATAATGAACGCCTGTAGGAGTCTCCTATAAGAAGCTTAAACTTCCCTCTGAGTCACCATTTCAAATACAACAGAATAAACTTGTATCTGAAAATCGACTTCATAAAACTGTAGCACTAAGTGACTAAACTAAAGAGCGGAAACAACATAGAAACTCATTGTATAGCTGATGACTACGACTAACTTTGACTGTATTATTTCCCTCACTCATAATATACTTACTGGCAATGGATTCCGATGCTAAGCGCAGAAGAAACTTATACCCAGCCGTTACTATTGAGGATTTGCCATTGACTGAATGCTATACCAATGCGAGTTAATCATATTGAAGGCATTTATTAGGGGCAGGCACTTGGCAATCAAGGCTAAATTGTTATTTACACGTTTGCTAATCATAATGCTCTTAGATAAATGAGAATAATAGAAATGATAATAGATATTCCGTGTGTCAGACCAGCGGAGACACAATCAGTAGGCATGCACCCGACTCTCACAATTAGTGTTTCTTTCATCATAGGGAGACTTGTGCGATGCGATATAATTGGCTAGATGAATACCAAAGTAATGAAGACAATCAAATGGGATGGTGCTCTACCGACTTCTTCTAATCAAATGCACAACCAAGTGGTTCGCCATTTAGAGAATTCAATCTTTTCTTATTATTCTGACTAAATTCAACCACTAATTAATTGCTGTAGAGATTGGTTTCTTGTAATACATGCACTTTATGGTCGGATGTGCTGCATAGCTTCATCCTATCACAGGTGTTGACTGCTCTTGCCATCTTTGAGATGGCATTTTGTGTTAGTACGTGGAATTAGATACGCATTTAATAAAGATATTTGCCTCAGTACAGTTAAAAGATCCACAAGGAGCATGTGGGTATTTGTACAAAAAATCTTACCTTTCTCTAGATACCATTGGTGAAACAACATTGATAGCACGCATTGTCTACGCATACAATATTATTAGGTTTCACTGGGCCACATTGTTCATCATTTCGCTGCTCAGGTTATTACGACATTATGTTAAAAGTGAATATTGTAACACCTTGTATCTACAGGGCAACACGCATTACAAAATGGACTTGGCAAACCAAACAGTTCGTGTAAAGGTTGTCTCTTAGCCAACGGCTGTGTGGGAAAGTGGCTACTAGAGAGTCAACTAGAGAGACAACTGTGTAACTCAGGGGGGACCACTCCTCCTTCTCATCCCCTTGATCTTCTCCAGCTCCGAAGAGCGCCGGGTATCCATTCCCTACTGGGTGAACAGAGAGAAAGTTTTTGAAAAATCTTGTGCTCCAGCCGTTTTGAATCCGAGACCTTTAGCCCCAGTAGCGAGTACTCTAACCACGGAGCCGCAGTTCATGCGAGTGAAGCCCCATTGACCACATCTTCAGGAAGGGATCCTGATAAACCGTAGTTATAGTTGAGTTTACCATTGTTTCGTTGATTATTTACCTCAGTGTTAATTGATCGAGCTTGGAATCTTGATTAGTTTGCTAATAAATAATGACCAATACCTATGGTTTTCATCATAATAATTGCAAGTTCATCGCTGGATGAAGGCTAGAACTTCACTATCTGTGATTACTTTCATCAAACGGTAGATTTAGACATAATTTAGTTAATCATGTAGGATAACTCTTGAATCGAACTATCCCATTCTTTCACCCACCTGCCGCGCATGTCTATTGTGTCATACGAGAATTCGCTGAGGGCAGCTGGTTCAGTAATTAAGTTAGTCTAATTATTTTATTTAGTCAACAAGGTTCTATATAATTGGTGACTAATTACCATATACATAACCATTCACAACTTGCAAGCACGCACCACCGCTAATAGGCACTGCCATCACAATATTTATTAAATGAGCTAAATGATCAGTTTTCAGTCCATACGCCCCAGCCTTACTTCGCACACTTTCGGCATAAATGACACATCCCATTTAATGGATGGGGTCTGGGGCTCAGCGTTATAGTAAATTGGCAGCACAAGCGGACTAATACAATTACACCTGAAGCAGAAGAGCCACTCCTCCCATCACCCATTTAGCCGGCTTCTCCTTGGTCTTAAGGTTGAATGTCCAGACGAAGGTAGGACCTCTCTGCTTGGTTTTATACACAGGGCATTCATAGATGTTTCTCATTTCAAGCCTGTCCACTGGTATAGCCTTGATGAACATGACAGGCATGGCTGGAGCGAGCTCCTTTAGTCTCGCTTCTCCCATCATTCCTGTCTGCGTATCCCAGCGTGCACCCTCCATGAACAGTCCATGTACATAGGCACCTTCTCTCGGTGGTCCACTCATATCCTCTCGCGATTTCTTGGTTACGTCACACTGCAGCGCCATCTTGTCAAGAGGCCATTCATTCTTACGAGCCATCTAAAAAATTTACAGAGTTCTAGCACTCATCTTCCTATCCACTTATTAGCTCTTTTACAGGCCGGGTCCCAGTCCCTGTTTCCACGAAAACCACACTTATATGACCAACTCTAATGTATGCCTTTGGGACTCTAAATTGGGATTTGAATTTTATTTCAAGTTTATTCATTGGGATAAAGCGGTGGTCTGATTTCTAATTTTGCAACATAAAACTGCCACTACAAAACGATAGTGTGGAAATACACTTTCTCCCGATAGTAAAACGGAACTGAATAAGCAAGGGTAATGACAAAATTTCTACATTTCAAGGTTTGAGAATGAGAACTTTGCATTGATGACTCAGCACCAGGATAATTTTGTAATGCGGTGAAAGTCAATGTGGCATTAAAAGAGAAAGTAGACGGCCGAAAACCGGAGTTTGATAAGAGTACCTGCTGCATGATAGCTGTGAGGAAGGACTGTGGGTTGAAGAACCCAGCCAGCCAGACGGCAGCGGGTAGTTGGAAGTCGCTAACCCAACTCTCCAGCTCCTTGATACGCAGCAGAAGATCGGCGTACCACTGGTTCAGGCCGTACAGAGAAGGATACGCTCTCTTTGTCCAGGATTCTGGTAGCGAGTCCAAGAAGAGGGCATTACCAAGGTCTTCCATATCACTGGTGATGGTGAGCTCACCCTGTAAAAAAACCAGTAAATTACACGTATAGAAGGTCATCATAGCGTCTTATACCAGCCTTCGGCTTCGGATCCCGACAGTAAATAAAGGAGACACTTGCACAGAGCTATCTTCTCTATGGGGCATGGGGCAAGTCCTCTGATTAGGCACCCTGGGAAACGCTCAGTCAAAAACTCTAAACCTCTCCAGACAGCTGTTTTGTCATGGAGATACAAAGGAAATAGTAAATTTATGTGACTAGCGATAGATAGGTAGAACTTCTAGTTAAACATCACTGCAGTAAGTTTACCTTTAATCCAAGGTCAAGCTCTTTAAGCGATCTTCTCATCTCCGAGGTCAAGGTGTTCATACGCTCGCATTCCTGGAATGCTACAATCACATAGGGAGTTCGCTCCTCCGGCGGGACCTTGTTTTGAATTTCCATCATGTTAAATTCCTCTGGCAATTTCTCAATAATCTCATCAAGAATCTAAAAAGATGCAGTGACCTCTACATCACCTTGAGGATTGTCTTTGCACTACAGCAGTCCAGGCTCCATTTTTCATCCTGTTGTGGATGGGAGAGTTCCATTTCATGACTTATGTGACTTTGTGCGGAGAATTTCACTTCAAACATTGTATACTCGTAAGTTAGACGCATTTTTACTGAACTCTGTCAATAGTTGGGAAATTCTTAGAAAACCAATCTGCTTTTCCCCCAAGGAGATCTCTTACTCAACCTGTTAGCAGATCTGATTACGCGGAGCTTTTTCTTTCTGTAAACCTAGCCCACAGTTCTCATACCAGACATACAATGAGTATGCCCAGTTTACAAGAAATTTCATCAAGAAAACAACATTCCCCCCTTCTCCATTTGGTCAGATTGATTGCTTCCATAACAAGAAACCTCAGAGAAATTATATAGTAATCTTTCAATGATTTCGCTTTTGAGTAACAAACCTGCTTGATTCTTTCCTCTTTAGTGGCGCCGCCGCCAGCTCCGGCGCTCGCATCTCTCGGCTGCATCTCAAACACCGTCTTGAAGAGATTATCTGAGTTGGTGGTGAGGAATTCTATTTCAGCGTTGGGGTGAAGACCATACAGGTATGGTGATTCAGTCGGTAGGCATTCGTCTATGTAGGCGTGGTAGCCCTTATAGTCAGAGTTGGGTGGGATGGGGAATCCTGGAGCGAGGTACAATTCTCCCTCCAACTACAAATGAGTGAAGAAAGTGCATTGATTATCAAGTGTCAGCATTGCTTTTATGTGATGAATTCGGAAGAGATATTGGGATGCAGACCCTGCTGTTTCCCAGCTATGAGTAATTGTAGTACATGCTGGATCGTAATGACTGCCTGGTAATTACAGTTATCTCAATTGATTATTATATGTCATTCATTAAGCAGTATAAATAAAATTAATACACATCTGTAGCCGACATCAAAGTTTTTCAGGCCTTCGCCTTGCGTGTACGCTGGGCTGGCTGCTTTTCCTGTATGCTACCTTAGCACATAAAGCTCCTATTGTGAGAAAAAACAGTGCCTCATGAGGACCACAAACTAGCTTGTATTTCTGTACTGCATAACCTTTCATAAACAATACACTGACAATGTGTCATAGTGCTGAGTGTATAATTTTCACCATGCGAATTATGGATTCGATATTCCCTGTGGACATAGAAATGCCATACCTTCCATCAGTCAGCAGCACGCGGCATCATATCCCCGCAAGCTATGTTGACATGTAGGACATTCAGCCATGGTTGTCATTACTATAATACTTGTCACAAATAAATTGAACTTCTGAACGCTTGAGGCGCGTATGTTATTACATTGCCATTGAATATTACTGAATTTACCATCTCAGCGTGCATGTATTCCTCCAGATAGGTCTTGCAGAGCTTTCTGTCCCAATCATCAGTGATGTGTCCGCCGTACATAATCTCACCAAACAAATATCTCAAATCTTCCCATGGCACCTTGGCGTTAGCTTCCAGATAGTTATACAGCACCATAGCACTGATGGTGAGATCACCAGTGTTGTATGGATAAACACGATTCCAGCCTGCGAAAAGCAAGTCATTTACTTACGGATGAGGTGATAGCTGATAGTGGGTAGCATACTGGGCCTTACTTGGGGTCCTTGGTTCGATTCACATTTCAGGCAAAACCTTTGTCTTTGGCGACACCCTCATTGGTTTCAGATCCCGACATTATACATAGGAGGCCTACCCATAAAGTTACCCTCTCTATGGGGCACGTGGGTGCAAGCAGAAAGTCTCCTAATGACGCACCTTGGGAACGCTGAATCAAAAGACTCAGAAAATCAATTTCTGCAAACCCTAATGGCCAGAAAAGGAAACAAGACACTGATCGACTAGTTAAAGTGGCATAATGTTAGTGGTATACGCGCAAACGGTGTAACTATTGTACCTTGTGGTCCAAATTTCCTGCGTTCGCAAACGCAAGCATGGAAGTAGCACAAGGCAAACAGGATGGCCTTGAACTCTGTCTCTCTAGCGCACATCTCCAATGTATCCTGATTGAAGTTATCAAGAGCCTTATGGAGATTGGCCTGCATTCCTGTAGGTGGCTCATTTGTGATCTTGATAGCTGACTCCAGGATACCCTGGTAATATAAGAAGAGGGTCAGTCATCATGACAATCTTATGCCATATGGCACACCCGACGCAAAGCTCAACTAACACTATGGCGTACTAATCATGTTGATAAATTCTACTCTGCAGGCTTTGCCTTCTGGTTGATTTGCGAATGTTTGATGCGGGCTGACACTGTGTTGGTTAATAAATGCAGCGCCCCGGGATAGTAATTTCCACCACAGCACATCCAATGGCAGGCATGACTGACACGGGGAGATTATTTCATTTAATTTTTTCTGAATCGGATATGCAAATTTTGATTTGATGGAATCAGAATCACTAATGCCACAAGGGACAGAGTTACACTGCACAATTTCATTTATTAATTATTTAACTTCAGTGCATCATCAAAATGCACTGACAGGTGTGCATGTTGGAAATGCCGATCTAAAATTGTTTTTCCAGTTTCAATATTGCAATTGTCTTTTTTATATATAGTACATGCATTCATTTTAGTTCTGAATCGTAGAAATGTGATGCCAAATTTTTGTCTATTGTCCCTCTTTCGAGAACCTCTCTGGCCTTCAGTTACAGACTGACTTCGTGTCGGACATTTGAAGAGCAAAGATACCCACCTGTGGAATGAGATGGTATTCGGGCATAGGGGCTGGTTCAGCAGAGATATACATTCTGAATGACTCATGACTTTCCATTCCATGCTCTTCTAACTTCTTCTCAAGAGTAGACAACCATTTCGCCACCAGATGCACATTCTACATAAGATTGGCAGAGGTAAATATAGAGGTCCGTGACCTCACAGTGAATCAGCATACACAAAGCTATAAAAATCAGATAGGATTCAGCAGAGCAGTGGTTAGACATTTGACATGCTGGCCATTGTATTAATCAAGGTCTGTGATCCCGCAGTGATACTGGTGTGACAACTATCACCCTGCCATTCTGATGAACTTCGAGCTAAGTGTAAGCAAAAAAACAGATATGCTAACCTGCAACACAACCCAGTGTCCTTCTTTGGCAGCTAGGGCCATGGCCTGTTCAGCCACAATCTCTTGACCCTGTCCCAGGGAGATGTTGTGGAAGTTTTGGTTGTCGAAAGTAAAGCCGAGTTTCTTGCCAAGAGCTTCTACATCCTTGAGCGGGTCGACACCGGGTGAGAGGATGAAAAATACTGGAGTGGATGGTCCCGTCTCTTCATATGACTTGGCAAACTCGATAGATCGGTCTGCAAAACATGATTCACAATTAGGTGCAGGTAATAACTGCTGTAAAGCACCAGTTTGATATTGAAAGCCAGAAACTAGACCCTTACAATTTATGACATGTTCAATAATTCTAGGCTACGAAATTGCGCAATGATACATGCATCAATAACCCGACACACTGGTCGAAAGTGCATAGGAGAATGAAAGAACTAAGACAGGAACCCCATGACACCCAGCAACACTAACCAGTCACTAATATAATTGTTATTTAAAAATTCTAAGGGAGAGAACTTACTCTCAACATATTTTGTGCCAAGCATCTCAGCGACAAAATCAATCATGGCATAGCTCATTCTGTCTGGTCGGAGAGCTCGCATCATGCATAACTTCTGCAGAGTTGTCTTATTCTTCCATTCCTG
>Ga0224511_10001592_pt1 | contig 13996 bp, 6 predicted proteins | sample SF_May12_sed_USG_2_FD_169988 | JGI IMG/M metagenome (GOLD analysis project Ga0224511, IMG submission 169988) | Sediment microbial communities from San Francisco Bay, California, United States - SF_May12_sed_USGS_8_1 | ecosystem: Environmental > Aquatic > Marine > Sediment | place: USA...
ACGCAGACAATTAGGATTCTCAGGTTTCTGGTGACACGATTCTTCTGAAAGTTAAACTGATTCTTGGCTGTCTATCATGATACTCGGCTGGTATTCTGTGCTGCAAACCAGATAGTTACACTGTGAGGGCATCATGGTCCCAATCAGCAAATGCATAACATTCCCCTGTCTTGCCGGTCGGAAGGTGGTCTGCGGACAGCTATTTCGCATATAATAGTTTTGTGAGTTCGCTTCGCACAGGTGGTAAGGTGTTTCCTTCGTATGGTCCTTTATAAAGCCTCTCATTTCAATGTGCTAGTGTAACCTTCATCACCGGACAGATAATGGCAGTTTCAACCATTGGGTACAGGTTAATGTCACACCATAGTTATTACAGAGCCACCTCCCTCTTCACATGAAAAAAGGCCTAAATCTTGAGAGGTGATGTGTAAAAAATCGTGAAGGTTGACTGATTCCAACCAGGATCAGGGAAAAGGTATTTGGAAACTATCTCAGTTCTATCCCATGATACGACGAATGAATGCCATGTAGCGCGCCTTTACCAGTCTAGCTCATTATCATCATCACTGTACTGAAGCCAGGGGATAACTCAGTGGTTAGAATGCATGGCTTTAGATCATACATCTCGAGTCCAGGTCCGACCACCCACTGTGACTATGACGTCCTCACCTTTATCCTAGCTCCCAACACTCTAACAAGCCGCAAGCTTAGGAGGGTCATTAGATAGGAAGGTTAAGTGCTCCGGTAGAAACAAAGAAAAAAGAGTTTACTGGTGCGTACCTGCCAGTGTATTTGTGTGGCGCCTTCCATTAGTAGAAGACTAGCGTGTGGTAATGGCACTCGAGTCAGCTGCTCATAACTGTATTCCCCGCGGGCATCCTGTGAAGAAAATTGCTCCTAGCAATATGGTTACCATGACAATCAAGAGTATGTCTCCAGGCAATGATGCTATGAAAATGTGGTAGAATGGCAATATATCAGAAATCCCACAAAATACTGAATTTAAAACGAGCTATGGGCGTTATTCTATTTGCATTTCAAGCTTATATAAGGTACCCATAAAAATCTAACAATAAAGAGGTAAGACCCAAGGCGATTTAGTCTCTTATAATCAAGTTCAATCTCAACTTGTATTTCTATATCTCCGTAATCAGGAATCCTATCTGTCTTTATCAAATTCATTTGTAGATTCGCAAACAGTCCTGCATCTGACAACAGTAAAAAAAATGATTAATCCGCTTACCGGTCCGACCTTTTTCCGGAGTTCAAAATTACGAACGTCTCCTAGTGAAATCGTTGCAATGGTTGGGTTGACACCGAATAGCTTTTCATCGTCGCTGTGCCAAGCTACATGATCTTTACAGTCTCGATACTGATTGCAGAGAACTGAGTTAAACCGATGCCCAGTGTGCCCCTCAAGCTGTACTCGCAGCTCCTCTAACTCAGGTAGCCACTGTAACAGAATCACGTTATCAGGGTGTAATGGTAGCGGAGGTGATTTTAGCTTCTCTTCTTTGTATGTATTTATCTTATTGTGTCAATTCTGTTTTTTTTCTGCTGGGGCTAATTGCGCGGCAAAGAAATATAAATATCATGGTTGTACAAGTGCGATGCGATGATGGCTGGATGGGACAGCAACCTCTGAATTTTCTGTACGTGTGAACTCTTGATCAGTCTATGACATGAGTCTACTACGCCTGAGGCTTGAATGAGAGTAGCTAGGAATCATGAGAGAGTCTAATACTTGTAGTGGAGACCACAAGATCCTTACGCTCTCTCACCCAGCGCTTTTGTCATTGAGCCGTATCATCAAACTCCAACCACATATCTCACCATAGTCATTGAGTTTTATAGTACCTGGGGGTTAGCCGGATGTTTCAGGCCACTATAGCTGTATGTAGATGATCCGTACCAGGCGACTAGACGCGGTTGCAGATAGCGCCTACCATCTACCACGTCAGTCTTCTGCTGCCATGGCACACGCTCCTGGAGGTCAGCAAACAGTCGATCAGCTTCAATCTGACTCAGGAACTGGTGAAATAAGCGAATCCTGCAAAGATTTTATGACAGCTGAATAGCCGATGCATGCCAGATTGGTTTCAATGAAAAGTTATTCCTCACAGACAAGGGAATTGCAGTAGATTTTGCTCGTCCGGGGTATGTAGAAACTTGAGTGTTTACTCCATGCTTCCCAGAGTGTGTCATTTAAAATGGCATCCTGCATTCACGAGGAAGTAACTCTTGAGACCTATAGACCAAAGCTAGCGTGCCATCTTCTATCTACGCAATCAGTTCACCCTAGAGCTGGGGTATAGTGAACTGGATTTAGAAAACCCTCATGATTATGAAATTTTTTTACAGCATCTGAACATCCAACAGAGATGCCATACTACATCAGTAAATTTAGTATCGCAAGACCATCTAGGCATAGACTATTCAATACAGTTTATAAGTCTATAGTCAAGACCTTGTGAATTACACATGTATTTTGGTAGCCTGAAGTAACCTGTTCTGACCTGGAAACTCCAGACACCTCCGTGCTCAGATCATAAACACCGGGTTTCCTAAAACAAAATATAATGTAGTATAGGTGATCAAGTCATTCAATAAAAAGTGATAATGAACCACATCAGGTAGACAGGTACCTGTAGTATTGCACTTACGTAATCAAGACAGGCTGGTTCTGCTTCACATCATCGAGTATCTAAAACAAATGGTGCAGGGATTAAAAAGACTCTTTTCATGTGTGGTGGGGTTAAGCCGCAATGATTATTGTGAGTACGCTATGAAGGATTCACACAGTTGCAATTAGTCATCCAATCATCCATTGTGACTGAAGAGTCGGAGAGGCTCACACTCACTGAGTCACAACACACACAACATGGTATGCATCAGCAATGATGCCTGGTATCTTTTTGACTGATCAGTGACATAAATGACTTGACCGATGTCACTGAACTGATTGTAAATGCAAAAATTTAGGCAGCAATGTCTCAATGCATTCAATAGCAGTTACCAGCAGTTAACTAGGTACCCCCGAACCACAGTAACTACTGACTAGAAGCACAGTAGGAGCTCACCGATTCGTCAGGCTGGATAAACCTTAAAGCAGAATTACCGCCCAGGTCACAGTCTTTCCCCACCCACGCAGGTTGTTTGTGGATATTCTCGGAGTGAGAGTCCAACTCTGCAGTTTTAGTTTCACTCTTTTTTGGTACCGTGTTGTTGCTCTTGCTCCAGCCACCTTGCACTCTAGATCGTGTGGATTTCACAGCGGGGTTGCTCATTGTTTGTATATCGTCGAAATGTCTAATATAGACTATCTATCGCCCAATTAATCGCTGCGTTGCAGTTTTAGTTTACATAGATGATAGAATGATGGATTAGCTGTTGGACTGTAACTGCAAGAACGATTTCCTTTCGCCTTGGAGAAGAGAATATGGCGGTAGAATGTCCTGGCTATATATAACGATGTTGAACGGGCAATATATAAGCATAACGGTTTTTGTTGCTACGTAAATTGAGGATCTTTGACGATTGAGGCCCGGAATCGAACGGTTCTATTCTTATATCACGTGACAGTCACGTGCTTCACAAGGGATTCCTAGATTGCAATCATTTATATGAATTTTATTTCTGAATTCGTATGTTCGTATCAATGTTCCGATAACGGAATATTCCACGGTGATTTTTCTGTTGACTCATATAGTATTAGTTATATAGATGATTGGTATTGAAAACTTCACCTGAACAGTGCTGACTAGTGACTAAACTGTGAGACGGTCGTCATGATACTTATCCTATGTGTGCTGGATGGTGGGGGGCCAGATAACAACCGATTTTCTTATTCAGTGCTGCATGCATGTGTTACCATAGACGTATAGATAATCACATCCATATTTTCATGAACTACGGCACCAGTCCACCAGCCTGTCATGAACGTATACTCAATAGCCTGTACGTTTATATATATTTCATTATCATTATTTAGAATTTGCGTCAATGGCTGGTACTCTCATGTAAGAACCGCCGAATATCAAAGTTGGGGGACTTTTTCCTAGCTGGATAGCAGGACAACTCAGCGGTAGAGTGCTGGGCTTGCAACCATGAGAACCTAGGTTTAATCCCTGTCAAGGTGAACTCCCAATTAGGAGCTGCTCACAACAATCCTAGCTCCTACTGCTCCATTGAAGGTATATAAATAGGATTGCGTGTCAACTCTGACAGTCAAGTGCTCGAATAGAACAAATAGTATACTAATTTATGTATATAATTCCTGCGATATGGTGAGGAAGAGTTTTCGATACTGTTGCTAGTGGCGGCGGCTGATGTTTGTAACTGCGGAAACCACACTGTTACTGCCCAGCATGATCTCACAGCACAATGCTGGTGGAGCCAGGAGTCCTACTTTGTTGTCATTAGAATCACACAATCATGCTTGACTGATTATCGGTTGCTAGTGGGCATAACAGGTCATTCAGTATCAATTCACACCACTGCCACACACAGCCGAATGAAATAGATTTCTGTTGCCAGGCACTTCAACCTAAGATCCATACGCAAAAATCATGAATCAACATGTTGCAAAGATATATTTGTAATAAAGCAATATACAAAATAAAAATGAATACAAATAATTACAGATAGAAAATGCTTCAGACATAATCATGTACTAGATCGCCTAAGGCTAGGTGAGAAGTTGGGCATTATTGTTAGTATCTACCCCTCCAGCTGAGTTATGTCTGGGCACTGGTGGAGGGGAACCGGTACTCTTCCTGGCTACCCTAGGTGAATGGTGCACTGTTATCCTGCGGGTAGGTAGTGGGGAAGTTTCGTAGTGGATCTCCTCCCCTAGAAACCTGTGCTCATCCTCAGTAGAGGAGGAGAGAGGTGAAGTGTCTACTATTTTTCTGTAAGTCACTGGTGAGAGGCTATCCCGTTCGGCGGGGTTAAACTCGAGTAGAGTAGTTGTCCGACTTCTACCTCGCTGTCGAATAGCTGTTATCAGTTCATCTTCATCATGAACAGGCAAGTTCGGCTCTTTTGTAAGGGAGGTTTTAGAGCTACGTATCATTTTCGGACTCCTATTTTTGTACGCTCCGTAGAGATTGTCAAATAAGGTTTTTACGCTATCATAAGACTCTCGTGTTGATATCTCAAAGAAATGGGTACATTCATGAGCCTGCAATGGAAAACCAGTAGTTTACATCCTGAGTGCTGATCATCAATCATTGATGTTAAAAACGACATTGACCAATGGTATGATCTGGAAGCTATGGATTATAGCCCTTATGCCCTCATTAAATACAAACTACGTACGCTGGAATCAGTATAATCACAATGAGAGTTGTCTGTCCTTTCAAGCAAAGGACCGACAACTCCACAATAAACTGATCAGGAGTCATACACGCAGAGGAACCAAGAGGAGATAACAAAGAGGTCACAAAGTATATAAATGAGCTCCTTACCTCAGCGAAAGCTCGGCCACTCTCCTCACTTATTGTCCGTTCATGCTCTAGGTCATTTTTATTTCCTACTAATGCCACTACTAGATCGTCGCGAGTTCCAGTTTGTAACGAGCGCCTCCGTCTCTTTGCATACAAGTTGATCAGACATTTTGATGCTGTAATGTAAAAGCCATGCATTTATGACAAACCTTACTTAGCTTCATGTAATTTATCATCACATATAGGCCTTTGGTGTGGGAGGGTTTCATTTTGAAGCGATGTTGCTTAACTTGGTGCAGCAAAATCACAGCTTGTATTACCATTCGGGACTGAAATATTTCGCTTCTATGAGCGCATTTGACCAACATGATAGAATTCCCTATTTAACCCTGACAAGCAACAATTTATGCTTGAAGCTCTTTGCCCCCTTGAAAGTTCTATACAATTAATGAGAGAATAACTCCCTATATAATTATACTTACCGACTAGGGCAGGCAGGCTATTTTCATCTGTGACAGAGTATAACAGAATAAAAGCATCAGCCCATTTTATTTTCTCCTCCAGCTTGGCATTCTCTGCGGTCTGTAAACAAGTAGCAAAAGCCATAAATCTTTAAAAATCTTTACCTCGGTTCTACCAACAAAATATTCAGCCAAGATCTTGTCAGTTTATGATGGGAGAAGGTTCCTCAGTTATTTCAATCTAAAGCTTCTCTGAAATAGGATCTTTAAAGACCCTAAGCCATTGAAAATACATGCACACTGAACATAATTTGTCTGATAACAGCCATTGGAAGTACAGCTCAGAAATACAGTGTATATATGTTCAGTTTTGGCACAGGATTTTCCAGCCATAGTGTGATCATTCTGACTATCCGGAAGAAGGGACTCGATTCATACGCCACCCTCAATCCCTCAAGCCCTCAATCCCTCAATCCAAATCTACTCCATTCATGTCAGAAAGAAACCCCTTTCAATGATGTGGGTTCGGATGGTCATACCTGTAGTGCAGCAGTGTCTAGTATTTCCATGTTTACTTGCTCTCCAGCGCAGGAGGTAGTGAAGTTCACCTTAGACTCCACATTAGGTGCATAGTTATGAATGAACTTCATTGTTTTCATCCGTACTGTCAAAGCTGCAAAGAGGAAAGTAAGAAATAATAATGAGCCATTTTTGTGTTCATAAACATACAAATCTCTCTGTTATAGCCTTGCACCGTTATGCATCCCGGTGTATAGCAAGTTGGCAATAGCTTTGGATGATAGATGGTCTATTTGTTGTACACGGGATTGCATGTATTCAATCTTTACCATTTAAAAAATTTAATAGAGCTCTAGGCCGGATGTCTTTTTTAAACAATGATTATAAATTATTTGAGTGACCCGCGACTGAATATAGAAAGTAAATTTCAGTCTAATTAGAGCGGTCTTTCTAGAACAAAAGACTCGGCCTCTCCCAAAATCTTGGCCATGATACAGGATCGTGTTGTTGCTCCAAGATTAAAAGGTTTTAACAACAAAAGGGTGAATCAAATAAAATGGAAGAAAAGGCAAGAGGTCGAGATATATGACGTAAAATATTACAATAAAGCCCTAATCCTATATTCATTGTCATACAAGCCAATATTACAATATATAGTTTGGGGTGACTAGACTCTTAACAGTCTATATAATAGAGTGTTTCTATTTAGCGGTCAATGGCATCTTCATTGGCTTTTCGTGTCAGTTGGGTCAAGCGGTGACATATGCTTGTGTATTCTTCGTTCATTATTCAGCCTCGTCACTGTTATAAGTGGAGAGGGCCTGCCATATTGGATTTTACACCCTTATTGTCAGTCATTGCTTTTGTATGCTGAATTATGCGTGAATAGAAATTTCTGCCAGTAAAAGGCATACATCGTAGTAACGCAGCAAATACCAGTAAACATCTTTTAAATCTGTGAGGCATGTAATTTAGGAGGTGTCAAAACACAAACAAATCATGAAGTATGTAAATTCCAATTTTCTATGAGACCATTAGCGCTCATGCCCTTGGTCATCCTATTTAGCAGACCCCTTAAGCCTATAGCTAGTCCTATTATGTAAGTAGCTCGCACCCACAGTGGTAGCCTGGAATGACCAGGGCTTGAACCATTGATATGAATATACTCATATCAATGGCTTTAACTCGGGTTTTTCAATGAACCAAACACCCCAGTCATGAAGCTACAATTCTATATCTCTAGATGCTAATACCAAACCAACAGCTGCTTCTTACAGAACAGATATACTTTTCTTTCAATCTCCACCTATAGATAAAATTCCAAGCATCGGGAAGTGAGAGAATTATCCTAAGTGCAATGGCTGGTTGGAGTTGGGACACACACTTGTTAATCTTTATAGCCCTATTGAGTATTCGCAATTGCTTTATGACATTCCAACAGGTCCCATTTCACACGGCAACCTCACCCTTGGGTGTATGTACACTAAGTCTGCCTTATGTATATAACATTATGCACTCTTCAATAGAAGGGCAGTGCAAAGTAGGGATATCTACTGCACTAGAGGGATAAAATATTAAGGAATCCGACAAGATCCAGCCTCTATCGACCTACACTATTCCATTCTTGTTCCAAAGGAAGGTAACTTTGAATCTCACGTGTACTATTGAATGAACCATTCCATACAGCTGCACAAGTCATCCCTATAGCTCTAAGATGTTGAATAAACCTTGTGAATTAGACAGCACCCACATACAATAGGGCCATCACCGTATAGCTGGTAAAAGTACATGTCTAAAATGTGTTTCCATGGGGATTTTCCTAGGCCACCATTAGCTGCGCGTAATTAAAAGCTGCCTAGTGCTAGGTAGGCTACTATTTGGAGTCAGGGTCCATCCTGAAGAGCATGTGATTATATTAGCCAATCCACATTAATATATTATGAGATTAATTTGGGTGTCAATATCTTTGATGGGTGAATTATGTGATGACAAACTAACACCTGCTTGACCTAATAGGTGGCAAGGCTTCACTTTACTAGCTTCAGTAATGCTGTGGCTATAAAGAGACAGACTTACCACTTTTCCCAACAGATTTTGCTCCGATGACTGCCACTTTCAAGCTTGGCCTTTTATCTCGAGATATAGTCATTTTTCTCATGATAGCACTAGTCATCACTTGCTGCAAGAAAGAGGGAAAAAATCAACTCTTCATTCTATGATAAGTCATGGAACAATTCAAGGTATCAAGTTGCTCGGTTTATATATGTGACCGTGGTCAACTAACGCCTCATCGACAATCAGCGATAATCCCTTTAGCTGACTAAAAAGGTGCTATGGACTGTCAGCAAATACGCGTGAGAGCCTCTTAGCTCTTCAATCTGTGCCGAACAGCCGCCGGATGTCAGAATAGTTAACAAACAGGCTTGCTGCGAAATTTCAGAAAGAAAATAACAAGAAGCATAGAAATGTTAATTTCGATTGAGGCTCATCATCATATGGAGCCAGATGGTTTTTACTGTCGCCATATTCACTTTGGTAATTAGACGAAGAATGACCACTTACAAACCTAGGAGGAGAATAGATTATAAAGCTCATTTATCATATGCCTACCTGCCCTACACCTGCACTGACGCTTGTTTATAAAATGATTTCAACTCTACATTTAGTCAAGGCCTGGGTGACTGATAAAGAGGATGGCTCTTGTCTTATCAGTCAGTGACAACTGGCAGTGATTATCCAATAGCTAAACAGAAGTAGCAACCAATGTTTCTACTGTATGTAGCAGAGAGGGAGGGGCGTTAACAGCTAACCAACACACACCCCACTTGTTTTCTCATATAAGTGTCTGTCCCGTGCGTAGATAGTATCAGCTAGTATCATCATGCAGGAATCTAACCTCCGTATCAGTTTTTTAGCCAAGGTGCATATTAATGATCGAAGTGGGTTCACAATCGATTTATTTCTAATAGTTGTGTCATTAATAGATAATAACTGGTACCCTATAGTAATCTATATTCTGTAAACTCAGCAACCGCACAGAATAGGCCTTGAAATTACACATGTACACTCAGCTATTTAATGTTGTGATTCGAAAACGACGAGGGAGAAAGCACAAATTTAGAATTGAGCAAGGTGACCTTAACTAAGGTCAATTGCGCTAGCCACTGCTCCTCTTACAGATCGCACAGATGTCTTGCAAAGAACAGACTTATAACTAAATTGGCTAAAACGTGTGGGCACTTTATCGCCTGTACAACTTCACAAGATGCGACCTAGGTGTCTATTTAGCTTTAGAAATTAAAAACAAGAACCTCAAGCCTAGTGCAGCTTTGTGGCTCTGTAGCTCTAATGCTTTTGAGTATAGCTAAGACTTAAGGCTTTACAACAGGCCAGGTAATCCGTTGGTTTTAAACTTAGACGTTGTCATTATAGACTTGAGTGTTTAATCTTATGAAAAAAACCTTTGATTAAATAAATACTTTATATACGCTAAGGTGTAGCGAGAAATCAAAATGCAACAAATATTTGTTTCCTGTTTTTACTACAAAGACCATTGATTCACATCCAGGCATAAAGTTTGCCGAATTGAATAGAATTTGAGTTATTCAAAAATCTGTAAAGATAATGATACCAATTATACCAAACCATTTATCATTGGAGTATTTCATGAAGAATGGAAGGCTACATCGAAGTGTCAAGTCAGTACATACCTCAAGTTCCCTACGCTTTCGTGAGAATGACATAGTTATTAAATTGTATGGCTTATAGACTGTGTGCCACCAAAATATTTATGATCGACTCTGATTACCCAACCAGTTAGACTGTGATGGATTCTGCTCATAATATATTATTTGGCTAAGCTTTTGCCCTTATGAAACGGGGATTAACGGACCAATCACAACTAGCCTATTAAACAATCTATGAATGTAAATAGAACTTTCACAAACTATTTAGCTACTGTAACAATCTTGATTGGTGTTTAATAGATTGATTAAGAGACCAAAGGTTAAAGACAGTCACAAGTTGAGCTCATCAGACTTGCATAACATCAACATCTGACACAGCCTTAGTAAAATCGTGACTTGTAAAAAGCCAATCGCTGGTGACCTCGCTGACCCGACTGATGTAGGGAGAGCTGACTAAGAGAAGATGGTCAGTGATGAAATATATTTACATCATTTTTACAACGCCGGAAATTATGACATCACGCCCTTCAGAAAACACCATGACATCACACAGAATATGCAATGACATCATTTCATTCAGAGTGTCATAGCATCGCACAGAGTTTGTCATGACATCACATAGTCTCATATGCCGACATAGCGGTATACCTCTTTACTGCTTCTGAAATACATCGTCGCTATGTAACTTTGTAGTGATCTAAGATATGTATTTCCCAGTATGAATTTTTGGGGGAATGGGCCAATCATATAGTTCAATGGAAGCTGATGGGTGGTATCTGAAGCCACTGGCTGTGCATTATAGCTAATCAGAGAAGATGAGAAAGGCAAAAATGATAGCGGGCTAAATTACAAAGCGAGTCTCTCACAGTGAGTGATGGTGAATGCGGAGTCTCTTTAGTTATTGTTACATTGAATTTAGGCTGGCTAATTTAAATGCTGAGGTTACCTTATGCGTGTGTACGCTTACCAATCACAGATTCCGACATAGTACATTGCATAGTAATTTATTAATATATCGGATTAAACAATCTATCAGTTTAAATCAATATTATCGGGTTGATCTCTTGATAATACCCAAATAAATATAATATAGCTTGAACTTTAAGACCCAATGGCGGTGCGCGGTGTCTACTGTATAATAAAAGGCATAATGATGTAATAAAAGATAGCTATTTGGCTTAGGATGCGGGATATACAGAAAAGCTGGAGTTTGGATTATAGCTTGAACTACAATCACCTAATGAACCAAAACTATTGTTGAAATGACCAATGTTACAATGCCCACAAGTGTTAGAACAGCCATACAAAAATTAGAATTATGTGTACCAGCAAAAGTTAAAAGTGCTTCGTTGTGGGGTTTTCACCATGCGTTGGGATATCAACAGCTATATTGTATTTAAATATATTCAAATGCTTATACCCTGAAAAGTCAACAGAAGGTATTTCTTTCCAAAAATAATTTTACCCGCTACACCACACTATACCATGCTACACCACGATACACCACACTTCACCACCCACACCACGCCACGCCACACCACACCATTCCACACCACACACCACATCACACACCACATCACACGCACACCACAAGTACACGCACACCACAAGCACACGCACGCCACATGCACGCCACACGCACGCCACACGCACGCCACACCACACCACACCACACTAGACCACACCACACACACCCCCACCTCACCACACTACAACACACCACACCACACTACACTACACGCACACCACACAGACAAAATCCACAAAAAATGCAACAACCTAAACGCCATTGATGTCACAATTAACATGTTCTTTTAATGGATAAATAGCGATTAAACTGATTGAAACTTTGAATCGAGTAGATTCACAGATTAGCCCTATAAGTTCTAGTGTCCCTTGTATTTTATACTTGCACTTCTATTGATAAAGCCGCTGAATTGATGTCCTTTTACAATAATGGGCTACTAATGTAGTAGTGCTCGAAGCAACATGCCGGTGCATGTATTATACGTGTATTATTATTCACAGACTTACCAGTCCATTGAGAACCATGGTTGTTGAAGGCTATATTCCCACTGAGCTCGTCAGCACTATAACACTCAGTTCAAAAACTATCGAACTAATGTTTACTTTCCTTATGTAAATATGAAGAGCTTGCCATCATACTCCTAGATAAGTACCCAGCCGACTATCATATTCTAATTTCTAACTCGATCTAGCTATTATTAGACTATATAAAGGATATCAATAAGGAAGAATAGAGGCTGTCGCGTTCTACCCAGGAGGCCCTCTTATCTGCTTGGTGTGTGACCTACCCGAAGCCAGGTGGTCTTACACCAGCCAATTGACCAATCATTCACCAAGCATGTCAGAAATGCTGAGGAAGATTTCATAAGACTATAGAGCCTCTAGAATGTTCATGAAGGGACTCTATTTAAACCTTCAGCTTCTAGGCTGCTTTCGTCAAGATTTCAGATAACATTTTGGAGTAAGTTTTAAAGGCAAAATGCCAGGAAAGTCTCCATTTATTCGAGCAGATTTGTTGCCAGAGTCCGGCCATGGGTTCAATGCTTAAGGGAAGGACGCCTATTGGTTGACCCCGAATACAAAAAACAAATTGCAAACCAATCAACCCAGTCCACCTACAACTTTTTTACAAACCTCTCATAACTATACATATACATCATAATATGCTATATGTAGATTGCACTTTAAATGCTGCTTTGATAAAGAAATATCCATAAGAGATGGCACTTCCTCTGCACATGTCAGGTAAGATGATATTGTTTTAGTGATTAGGTATTAGATGTATACACGCAGCATGCATTGTAGTACTAAATATTGTATGGAACAAATGTTTATAAAATACAACAGACACGTTGACATCATACTGTATTAATAACACCGATGATCAGTTCTATAGTGGTTGTGTCAGCAGGATTACGGTGTTGCATCAGGATATTTCACAATCGTAGATTTAGATAATGTGTATTTGTGTTAAGGCTCATCTTCACATTTGGCTTTGGTTACAGGGAAACGCGATAGATCCGTGATAACACACATGCCGCAGCATGCGACTCAATCAGATCAGGGAATTAAGAAAACAGTCACTAAAGGAGGTATGGAAACACATTCTGCCACTGAATTGGGTGGTTGTAGGGGGTTTCCTTAAGAGTCTTCTGAATTAAAACCCTTTCAGTTGAAGGGTCACTGTATAGACTCTATACAGTGACCCTTCAACTGAAAGGGTCACTGTATAGACTATACAGAGAGCCGGTGGTATAACGCCAATCAAATAGCTTGACCGTGACCAATAGATACCTATATCTACTTTAATACACGGTACAAATTTCGGAGGTGCATGATGAAGGTGGTGGTTTACCTCTTATTATTATTATTAATACAGGTATTAATATTGGTATTATTACTCCTATGCGCCGATAGCATTGCCCAATCAGTAAATAAATAAGCCCTCCCGTATACAATTACCTGGGAGAAGAGGAAAACTAACCCTGCTAGCTGGCTGGGATCTCCAATATTGATGCTGTTGTGATAATTTGGAGATAAACTAAGATTGAGAGAGAGAGATTAAGAAAAAGAAATCCTATAAAATGCAACGGAAGTCCCTAACAGCTAGCGGATTTTAATGGTTGGTTCACCCCATACTAGCCAGAGTCAGACCATAGAGTTATATTCTCTCGAGGGGAATTTTATTGGTCAGGCGACATCAACTTACACTAAAACAGCAGAGCATCACCGCAAACTACGCCATCATATATTTGAGGAATGGATGCTAAAAACATGTATAAAGCTACACCAAAACTCCTTTGAATAAATAGCTTAGAGGCACTGGTTGATGGAAGCATAGAGCAGAGGAGAACTC
>Ga0224511_10001593_pt1 | contig 13995 bp, 7 predicted proteins | sample SF_May12_sed_USG_2_FD_169988 | JGI IMG/M metagenome (GOLD analysis project Ga0224511, IMG submission 169988) | Sediment microbial communities from San Francisco Bay, California, United States - SF_May12_sed_USGS_8_1 | ecosystem: Environmental > Aquatic > Marine > Sediment | place: USA...
TAATTAATTGGATTAAAATTTACTATGTACTATTATAAATGATCACGAATCTTGACGGTCGTGGAACTGTCCATTGTCTACCAACTAAATAAGTTCGTCGTTTATATTCAACTGTATTGAAAAAAGCGTTTTGTCCTATGTTAGACGTCGATGTGTGTTCGAGTAGCCCGTGCAGGAATGGTGCCACGTGCATTGGTGGACAGTCTGGCTATACATGCATGTGCCCACCTGGTTATACAGGTCGCACATGCGACAGAGGTATTTCTCTTAAAACATTATGTCAAATTTGGGAATTTTATCATTTACATGTCTACATGTTTATAAGCAGTTTGTTATTTATTTTTAATTAACGCGTTTTTATTGTTGTTCCTTTCCTAGATGAGAAAATGTTATAAAAAGACTGAGTGACCGCATTTTATTTCAGACGTACACTTCCATAGTCTAAACATTAACCTGTTTTTGTAGATATATAATTGTACTTTTCCCTGGTGATATTTTTACCAGCCTCTACTTACCTATCTCTAGCATTTCTGCTGAGCTTTGCCTAATTTCAGGGGATGGGGGTTGTGAAGCATGCGAGTATATGCAAGTATATACATTTGTAGCATACATTTGATAAGAAATACATACTTTTTAACAATTAATTGGCAAACGTATTCTTCCGTCCAGTGGAAAAGCCAAGAGACCGCATCGTATTTCAGAAAACAAGTATTTACATGTACTTCCATAGTCTGAACATCAAAATAGTATTTGTAGATGCATAATCATACTGTATTATTCACTGGTGATATATTTACCAACGTCTTCTTGCCTATCTCGAAGCCCCACTGGTCTTACCAGTATATACACTTACAGTATACATTTGATAAGAAAAAAATATACTTTTTAACAAAAAATTGGCAAACTTTTTCTTCCCTTCAGTGGCAAGTGTGTGTACAACAGCTGCTTGTCCGAATGGCGGTGTGTGTTCGAGTACAAACGGAAGTTACACTTGCGCATGCGCAACCGGATACACTGGCGTCTCATGTGAAACTGGTAACGATATATTCGATCTCACTTAAGCCACTGTCACTTACAATTAAAAAAATTAATGTTCCTTAAAACAAAATAGAAACAATGTTGAAAAGGCGTTGTTCCTTTCACTTTCAAACGTTTAGTGTGTGTTTTGAATGTAATGCATAGATCCAGCGATGACCATAACCCAGATAATTCGTAAAACTTAACAAAATATTACAATAAGAATTTTGACACAAGATAGTTGAAGTTCCTAACAATAGCATACAGGGCAGTGTTTGTGTTTAAATCTATTAATATTTAAATTAATTTTCAGGGATATTGATCTATCAATTATGTGTTATAAATAAAAATAGAAAATCATATGTTGGTAAGCCCCCTATTATGTTCTCACAGACGTGGACGAATGTTCGTCCGACCCTTGTCTGAATGGAGCTTCTTGTGAAAACCATGCAGGCTTCTTCCGGTGCGCATGCGCACTAGGGTTCAACGGCACACGTTGTGAAATAAGTAAGTAATACATTTCATGTTCGAGCTTAAAAGTTAGTTTTTGTCTGTCACAGAAGCAAACTGTGTTCAAAACTAATGAAAATATCAAGCTGGGAGAAGGCCTACTGCAAATTGGCTATCCTTATTGTTACCTGTTCTTCGAAGCTGTCTTCACTAAAGCTCGAGCATTTTAAATATCACAGAAAATATAATTGTCTTTAATTCTTTGAGTACATGCGTCATGCGTTATTTATTATTAGTATTATAATTTATTTATTAAACGTGCTTATATATTTGAAATCAGACGCAACCACGAACAGATCGACCTCAGAAGGATCTTCAAATGTACATGATTATTTTCCTGTGTGCACATTATGTTTACTTTATCCAATAATCCCGTTGGTAAGCTAAGTCCCGTAGTTGGATTACTTCTAATATATAATAATACTTATTTTTTGTTGCATTTTTATAGAGCTCTGTATTTGCAAGAAAGATATTAAAACACATTTTTACTGAAATGAGATAACGGCGACAAGAAGATAAAGTCTGAGAATCTCAACAATTACATTTGCTTCCAAATCGGATCAGCACCTACCTCATTAGAGGAGGATTACTGACCGGTGTCCGTCATTGAAGTACCAGACGATAAACCGACAGGAAACGCTTCTAGGGCTTACACTGTGCACCAATCCAATTGACCTATCGACAGCCCGCCCTCCTGCCCTGGTCTTCATGATTTACGCATCGCTTGCCTGAATACTTACTATAATATAAAAGCAATATCTTCCCATTATAATATTACTGACCAATTATCGGACTAGGTGATGGTGATAGCGATTTGCATAGGCATGCTTGACATGTGAATACAATAGATGGCCCGACAAAGCTGGTCCGTCAAGACGCCATTTTGGGCGGGCTGTCGATACATGTAGGTCAATTAATAAGGAATACAAACTGTGAATGAACATATATTTGCAGCCATACAGAAGTCCCATAAACCTAATATTATCAAAGAATATGACTTTTAAAGACGAATAACCAGGCGACTTTTTACCATTTTTATTATTTTATGTTTGAAACAATATTAAACAGCTTGAAAGTTTATCATATTAAGGGGAGGTAAACGTATGAAAAATTACTTTCTTTACAATTTTTAACTACATATCATCATCATCATCACCATCATCATCATCATCATCATCATCATCACCATCACCATCATCATCATCATCATCATCATCATCATCACCATCATCATCACCATCACCATCACCATCATCATCATCACCATCACCATCACCATCATCATCATCATCATCATCTTCAGTAATCGCCTCACTCTTCATGGAGCATAATCGCGATGAAACTTAGACTACCGTACGTACATGCGCAGCAATTGGGTCCTTTTCACAATAAAAAGTAATCTCTTTACATCTCTTAAAACACTGGCAATAGCTCTAGTTGGCTGTAGTGAGTTTCATCAGCGCCGACTTGAATCCATCCAAGGTTGGTTGTTGATATATTTCATTAACGGCGTTTTTAAAAATTCTATATGGATAACATAAACTTTAAAACATTTGTTTTTGTTTTTATTCCAATAAAGTGATAAATACCTTTTGCATTTTTACATGTAGTTGACAACACCATTATCAGTCCGTTATCCTACTAGTTGCTACCATAATCTAGTTTCCACTCTCTAATAATATCACTTAAGAATTTAATAACTATGTGATAATTAGTTTTTTTTGTAATATCAAATAATTACACTCCATAGTATTGTAACATAACTATTTTTAAAATTTCACTTATTGTCTTCTTCTTCTTCTTCTTCTCAAGTTATTACTGGGAAACATTCAAATATATGTATGGCGGTCTTGGAGTACAGAATGTGAGAGGTACACGGATTCAGGACTAATATCGGGATTACGTGTATGTCTGTAAACTTAATGTACACTGTGTCCTTAATGCATTTCAATTTATTTTGAACGCGTGGCATTATTCTTCGGTTTTGTTTGGCTTTCAATGTAGATGGACTTTTGTCTCTGGAGAATGTGACTAGACACCTAGTTCAGAAAATAGCTTTTATAAAACTAACACATAAAAGTATTTTTTGACATACAGACCTAATAAATAATGTGAAACTGCCGATTTTCACACGAAATTCTTTCGTTTATTTGTTCTCTTGGGAGAAGTGTGTATTGTTTATTTGTTTAGATCACTGCTTTGCAGACTTATGGGTGTGGGAAATTTGATTCGAGTTCATATAATCTGATTGATATTCTGTAAACACACTCTATTATCACAACTGGGGAATCCTGACGACCTACTAGAATACCATTGGACACACAGTTCATTGAACAAGCATTTCCTAAAATTGGATTTTTTAAATTCATTTCACTATAAATCCACAGTCGTTTTACTGTTTTTCAAAATATGTTGTATTTATATGAGTGTAACATACAGATGTTCTCAGTACATGCACTTTATATTAAAAATATTCCAAACCTTTTTGCCAAATAGCTTTGCTATGGCGACCCTAATAGCTCGTTAGAGTTTATACAAATGAGCAGCCATTAAAATTAACAAGCACGCTGCAATCTTGCGTACTGCTCACAACAAAATATTTACACTCGAACTGCACGTCATACGATGAACTCATTGCCCCTTATTGTGTTCATCACCCGATGAATGCAATAACTTCGGACTGCACACACTTTTAGCAGACCAACTGCGTTCATACACCGATAATGACATCATCTTCGGACTGCACACACTCTAACCAGACCAACTGCGTTCATACACCGATAATAACATCATATTCGGACTGCACACACTTTAACCAGACCAACTGCGTTCATACACCGATAATGACATCAACAATGAGATTCATTCCTGAACGAAGCACCCACTCTTACTACCAACACGGTGTTGTTTCAGACGAGGACGACTGTGCGTCACGACCGTGCCTGCACGAGGGCATCTGTGTGGACGGCGTCCATGGCTACACCTGCTTCTGTAGGGACGGCTACACCGGCGACAGCTGTGACATCAGTAGGGCTTGCGTTGCAATAATTATTGTGTTAATGTTTGAAAATAAATTAGTAAGAAGTTGGTGATTAGATGCGACATATAACTAATAATACTTTGAAATAACCATGTTTTATAATGCATTGATATATATTAGTCACTTTTTATCCTAATCGGCCAACTAATAGATGCTATATTCTGTTTCAATTTCACAACAAAGTACGTAATAATTATATGTATGGTTGTCAACAGATTATATGTCAATATCTGTGGGTAAATTAATTGTCATTTCAATTAATAGTCAGAGTATGGAACGGATCTTTCTAGTACACTTCTTATAATATAAGACCTTACATAAGAAATGGTTTGTGTAGGCATTTATAATAGGGGAAAGTCCGCCTAAAAGAAATTTCCGGTTATAAGGAACATCTGGTTATAAGGAACTGTTTTTCATTCCCAAATCTTGACCAAGGAACTAGTTTACAATACTTTTTAAAGGATCTTCGATTATAAGGAACAGATTTTCATTTCCCATCGTTTACCAAAGAACTAGTTACTCTATACGTTTATAACCCGATGGGTTCCTTATAAGCGGATTTTACTGTACACTTGACGTTGTATAAAGCTCTGTATCCCCTCCATGTATGCAGCCGTCGACTACTGTACACCAACACCGTGCTTGAACGGCGGCACGTGCTTCACCCACGTGGGCGGCTTCACGTGCGTCTGCCCACCTGGCTACCAGGGAACCACTTGCGCTGAAGGCACGTATCGTCTTGTGTACTGTAGTAAAGCTTCTTATAGATGCTATTCCTGTATCTTTTTAAGGGAATTGTTTACGTCTTACATTTTAACCATACTTACGCTGCGAAACATACTCCTGTAAATATGAGATATATAAGAAACTGCCAAATATAGTTATCTATGCATGTTAAATATTACAGAAAATACGACTTTGTTCAAAAAGTGTGGCCCGCGAATTTGGCTTTGTTTATTTATGTTTCGACCCATTGCGTTGCAGTAGTTAAATTGTGACTTCAGTCAATACGCGGTGTAGAGGTAACGCATCGGACTGCGTTGCGAGAGGTCCCGGGTTCAATTGCCGGCTATGTTTGATTTTTTTTGTCGTTGTTGTGGTTTTGCTTTTTTTGTCAAAAACATACTATTTGTTATGAAATGTTGTTATTCCTTCGGCAATGTTAATTTACGTAGTATACTAAACAAACTGTAAAATGTGTGACTGAGTAAAAGGGTATCAAGATATAGACCTAGTATCTTTAATGTTCATTTGTTTAAAATGAAATCCATATCATCCTCAAACATGCACATACTTTGATACAATAGGCGCCTGATGCTGGTACTTCGTTGGTAATAAAACTTGCTTGTGATTTGGTATAATGCATTTCAAGTTTTATTATAATTGCATAAATGACAACCATTAAATATTTCATATAATATGTAATGTATATATGTTAAGGGGAAGAGACCGGGTGAATATTTTATTCTATTTTGGGCTGCTTTTGGCCATTTCGCTCTGCCTCTCCCCCTTAATTAAATTCAATAACCAAATATTAATGTTAAAGTTAGATTAATCGAACATTGGTATCCGACAAACTGGTAGTGTTGTTTAAAAACCTAATGAGAAGTAGCTGTTATTTGTTACTAGACACAGTGTACCGTAATTTGAAAAGATCGTTAAAGAATATGTGGAAGTTGTTTAAACATTGTTAATTATACATTCTAATGAAATCTGATTCAACTGGTTTATTGTATTTATGATTTAAAGTCAAGACTTTCCCCCAACATAAGTTATTAACAATACATCTCTTTTTTCTTGAGTGTAACCCTCCGCGTTGTCAACGTCTGTTGATTAGGGAGAAATGTTATTTGACAAGCCAAACAATAAATTGAGCAAACATTTCAATATTGTAATCATATGTTCACATTAATTGACATTTTTCCGTTTTATACCTGATGAAGACTGGGTTTTTATCGTGTAATATTGTATGAGTTGAGTGATTTGTTCTACAATTATGTTTTATTTTTATTTGCAATAATGGAAACCTCTGAATTTACGACCAGACTACTTGGAAGTCTAGGTCAGCGGTTTTTTTGCTGGCGACACTTTTCTTGAACAGTAAATGCTAATGGTCTAATAACAAACAAATAGATTCAGTTATTGCTAAGCACTTACTAGACGGTTCTCAACTTACAATGTTTGCAGTGAATGAATGAAAGACAGCTATTTATATTTATACAAAAGTAACCATTATTATCTTAAACACTGTAATTTGTGGCTGTTAACCGATATTAAATTATCATGACTGTGTACAATGCTGAGTACACAGACACAAACATAATGATTACCTTGTATATTATATCCTTTTATCTCTATCCCACGTCGAAAACGTAGGGTTATATGTTATGACCGGTATTCCGTAGTTTCCTGGTCCGTTTCTGGGTCCGTGTTCATGGTCTGCATCCGCGTCCGTGGGGTAGAGAATGGCCGGTTTTCCGTAGTTTCCGGGTCCGTGTCTGCGCCCGCGTCCGGTAAACTTCGTTCAACAAAGAATGGGTTTTTGTATGCCCGATAAGCGTCTGTGTCTAGGTCAAAGTCCGTTGCCCATGTGATTATCACGCCAATGGCCGAATTATGAAATAAAAAAATAATGAAAAAAGCATACAATTGAACTTCATATAAATTTTCGTTTCTAATTTGTCTGAATTTAGAGAGAGTTGTTTCTACTTTTGAGCGCATCAAGTGTTGATCAAGGTGGCGTCTGAGACGTTTTTGTGTGTGTTGTATAACGCTTTCATAATTCTTAACAGTTTTCGATATAGTTTTATACAAGTTATTGTTTTAATGGTGTCTATTGTTATTACAAAAGTATGTTATTTCGTCGTAACATTTCGGGCAGAACTATTGATTACCGGTCTTAAAATGGCAGGCGCCATTCCGTGCGTGCGGGCACATGTGTACATGTATATGACAAAATGTTTCTTCGCTCGTGTTTGCAAATTTTCTTTTTTGCGTGCCATATTGATCAACCTTTGACGGAATGCTTTGTATCAAGTTCAATGTAAAGCGCACTTCGACAGGTTTGAGCGATTGCATCTTGAAGTAGTTTTTGCACATTGCTTTTACATGTCTTCAAAAACTTATTTTCACAACCCCTCTTGCATGTCAAATACTTTTTAACAAACATTCACAAACTGGTTATTATCAGCTTCAACAACACATAATACAAATGTAATACAATATATGTTTGGATTGAGCCGATTGATTATTTTGAAGAAGTTATCGCTCCTCTTCGTGTCTCTTATACAACTGTTATTTTATCATCTTTTGCAAAACTATGTCTAAATCGATGAATTCATATAACAAGTGTTGGATATTGGCCTACATTGACCTTTTTCTTAGAAACTGTAACAATCAAAACGTCAGCACCGAGTGCACATTCTATTGCCATCAGTCTGCGAATTAGTCTATAAGCCCGAAGCCCGAGTCGAGTAAACGGCCTGTCGGTCGATTAGAATTGTAAACAAAGTAGCCCGAGCGGTCGATTTAAATTTTGGAGTAAAATTCTAAACAAAGCAACACATTAACATAAATACTGATTGTGAAGTTTTTTGTTTGTAAAAAACTCAACCAAAACTAAACTTAGTGCAAGTCAACGTATTTCTAATTTGAATTGTATGAATTATGACAACAACACAACATTGGGCTATTTAAATTTCAGTCTGGCTGAAGAACATTTGAAAAGCCCGAAGGGCTTTAGTCGAAAAATAATTAACGCGCAGACTGATTGCCATTTCATAGAGGAAGGCGGTGGATGACCGTAGATATAATGTCAGTACCAAATCACAAGGAACTAGTATAGCCCTAAAGTTTGACTTTGAGTTTGGGACTCGAAATTACCATCCCTTGATTGTTCGTCGACGCTCTTCCCATTGGGCTCACGGGTCTAGATTTAGCAAACTAATAGTTGTTAAGCTATGTACTGATACTATAGTTGTTAATATTTTTCCGTTCCTAAATATATAAAATTTTACATCATCATAGTTAACAATGTCTGTAAAAAAGCGCACCGTATACATTGTTAGATTTATTTCAACATAAAATGTGTAACAACATGGCATAAAATATTAAAACATACAGAAACAATATAACAAACTTTGAATTAATACAGCCATGTCACTCAACATTAAATGTCAAGGATAACGCAAAACGCCGTGGTGTTGTAGACATCGTGGAGTGCAGTTCCAACCCGTGTCTCCATGGCGGCGTGTGCACGGACCACGTGGCAGGGTACACGTGCACGTGTCCACCAGGATACCACGGCAACCACTGTCAGACTGGTGAGTTATAACTGGTGTAACATGTGGCCAGTGTTTGCATGAATATAAGGCAACTTGCTTTGTGAAATATATACATGTGGTAGGCTAATTTACTTTGTCTCTCTGATATTAATTTATATACAAATTTATATATAAATACCGTGTTGTGAAATGTCAACACTGTTTGTGGTGATTAAATCCCAAACATTTGTCAATTAATCCTCTTTTCAGTATTGAATAGTGTTGTTTTTCCCCTGATAAATATATTTATGTTTACATCAATAACGCTGTAACAGTTTATTAATTATTAATATTTTATATTATGAATTTACAATAGATAACTGAAAAATCACAGTGAATTCAAACGTCTTAAATATGAGCAGTGGATGAGCCCTTTACTGCATGACTACTGTTTGTTTCTTTATAGACGTAGACGAATGTGCCTCAATGCCTTGCTTGAACGGAGCGTCATGTGATGACGTCATCAACGGATACACGTGCACGTGTCTAGATGGGTACACGGGTGTCAATTGTGAAACAGGTACTGATATGCTTTAGTATACTCCTTATTACATAAAATTATCTCTTCTATTACACTTACAAATTACATGTATATAAGTGAATACAAAAAAGAGTCAACATTATTTGTGTTCGTTTTTTCAGTGCTTAGTGCTTGGCAGTCCTCAGTAGAAGTTTGAATAATGAGCTTGTCGCAATGCACTTGCATTTAGGTATTTCTTTCTTTAGGTAAATCTGTCCTAAAATATATATTTATTGTAATATAGAAGAACATGGATGTTTTACTGCAGTATATATTTCCCAGACGTACGCGAGTGTGCGAGTTCCCCGTGTCGTCACGGCGGCGTCTGTGTGGACGGTGTGGCGCGCTTCACGTGCGTCTGCGCAGCCGGATACACGGGAGAATACTGCCAGACCGGTGAGGAGCGTGTTTAAAATTTTGTATTGCTGTGTTTATCTTAAAAATTTCAAGTAGCCCTCGTGTTTTAATAACTAGGACAACGACTAATTTGTTTATGTTTAAAAGCGTGATGTTTATGGCAGCTACCAGACAAGCTTCAACAGCAAAGAATAAACATGTGTGTAGTTAATATATCACTTTAAAGAAACATCGTTATAATACTAGGCTTCCTTTAGATAATATGATAACATTTACTCTAGATGTGAACGAGTGTTCCTCCAGTCCGTGTCACAACAACGGCACGTGTGTGGATCTCGTGGCCGGCTTCCTGTGCGTCTGTCCGTCAGGCTTCAACGGCACGCGCTGTCGCACGAGTGAGTGTAGTGTAGTGTGCGGCCGGTAGAGAGGTGTACTACACTGTAGTGGTTGGGGAGTGAGTGGTGTACAAAGTTAAACAAAGTCGCTAATGCGTTGGTCTTCTCTTGTCTATAAGAGAAGGTGCGGGCATATTGACATTCAAACTCCCCGCAGTGATTACTTGACAGTACATTATAAAAGTAAAATGTCACCGTACTGTACAGAATACAACGTACTATACATACAGAAAACTAAACACATCACGTGCTACTCTATCGTCACGTGATCCTTGCTGGAGGCAGAGATTAAAGTAGCAACGCGTGACATAATCGCTGTGAGGAGATTGATTGACATTGGAGACAACCGGCGACTTGTTCTAACGTTGTCAGACGGGAGAGCGTTACATAAATACACGATCGATATATCCTTTTTTCTCAATCTTTTTTGACGAAAGTGATCGAAACTCATCCACACCCTTTGACGTTTCTAAGAAAGTAGTTTCAAACAACCATAAACAATATTCCTGTTTTCTTTTGGCACAAATGATATACCCATAAGCAATAGGGTTTTGATCGTAATACTTGTATACAAGTGTGTGTTGCGTTGTTTTGTTAGACATAGATGAGTGTGCATCCCGGCCCTGTATGAACGGCGCACGCTGTATAGATGGGACTAACAACTTCCGGTGTGTCTGCCTAGCGGGGTACAACGGTTCACTGTGTGAAACTGGTGAGTTTGTGTTCCAACCGTTCGTACGTTTAAACTATTTTTTATATAAAAAAACGATGTAACTGTTTTGCTTTTACCCCTGTGTTCAAAATAGAACACCATTAATACATTTATGCTTATGACAATATACGCAGCAATTTATAGCTGCAACTTAAAGAAATCATATAAATTGAAAGGATTTTATAACTGAATATTAATTTCTTTTTAATCAACAGACATTGACGAGTGTGCGTCCAGCCCATGCGCATCAAATGCCACGTGCATGGATCTTGTGGGTAGCTTCCGTTGTGTCTGTCCACGTGGCTTTACTGGAGACGCGTGCCAAACACGTAAGATAACTCATTGTGACTTCTCTAATGATAGTATATTTTAACTATGAATATATCTTTGTGCGTTTCTGCATGTGTTATTGTTTACACTAAATGACACGTATTAAGCATCGTACTAAAATTTAAGATCATAATGGGTAAGTAGAAAACATCTCATTTCTATTCAATTACAAAAATGTATAACACAAATGAGTGCGTTTAATTGTTTACCCTCATTGCAGCAATAAATGAGTGCGCGTCTAATCCGTGCCAGAACAACGCCACGTGTTATGACCAGCACGCGGGATTCACGTGCAACTGCGTGACAGGTTTCCAGGGTGACAAATGCGAAATAAGTAAGTGTATAATAATGTCGTTCTTTATATTTATGTTTTATAGTTTTATACTGTGAAGTGTTTTCCAATATCTTATTATAGAACAATTGCGTGTTCATAACAATTATTCAGTACACTGAATCGTTACTTTAGTGGTTTGACCCGAAAGGTCATCGACATGATTTAAATGCTTATATAATGTTTGCCCTATAACAATTAAAATATTGTATAAAGATATACAAAATACACCACCTGAGTTATTTTTAAACTTAACTATATCTAGCGTGTTGGTGTTTGCAGATATCGACGACTGTGTTACATCCACGTGTTCGAGCAACGCCACGTGCATTGATGACGTCAACTCGTACACGTGTCTGTGTCCACCTGGATACACAGGACGCACGTGCAAACAAAGTTTGTAACGAGGTTTTCTTTGGTTATGTTTGATGCTGTTCATGTTTTTTAACAAAACTTTTTACTTTAAACATACTTTTACTTCAATGTTATGCTTATGTGAACACAAGTAGGCAATGGCTGAACACTTAAACAGAAGAACAACATCTTATCTTAATTGTTTATGATGATTTACCATAACTGAACAGTAAATCGTGACACGCTAGATAAATAGTAGAAATAATATGATTTATTTGCAATTATATAGTAGATGTGATATTTGTACTTTGTTCATTTTATTTTCGGAGAACTTTACACATCTATTTTAAGCAAAACTAAATCACGACATTCTGTAATAACTATGATGTATCTCTGCGTTTCAGACATTAACGAGTGTCTGCAGTCCCCGTGCGCACGCGCAGCCACGTGCCTGGATACGGAGGGCAGCTTCCGGTGCGAGTGTCCGTCTGGCTACAGTGGCGCCATCTGTGATATAGGTTTGTGTGCACGCGGTATTGTTTTGCAATAATGGCTGTTTTTATATACTAGAATTTAAACATGACATTGCATTTTAATATAACTGTCGTAAAAGATTAAGTTAAAAAGCCTAAAAAAGTTTATATAATAACATTGAGTTATTTCTTAAGAACATAAACTGTCATACTGAAATCGCAATTTTGCATATATGAGATATCTTCCACTTCAAATAAACCAACACCTTCCCATTTATCGATGTAATATTTAAAAGCTGTAACAAAAGGCAAGCATAGATTTAATTACTATACGGTAAATAAACATGGCAGGCAATGATAAACATACTATGACATTGCGTTTGTGAATAAAAAGTGAAGCTGGCATTTGTTTTATAGAGATTGACGAGTGCGAGTCTTCTCCGTGCCTGAACAATGCCACGTGCACTGATCACGTGGGATTCTACACCTGCACATGCGTACCGGGATTTACTGGGGACACGTGTCTTGAAGGTATTTTTGTCTTGGTAGCTGTAAAGCGTTATTAAATTAAAACAATATGATATACAAAGAGAGTACTCTACGCAATCATTATTTGCTGCTGAATATTATAAAAAGAAACACAAACGTTTTGAGTTGATATATTGATCCACAAGTAACTGACATTAATATTCGTGGTGCCCTTTTTCTATGCATGTCGCGCCCTGCCCCTTTCAGGTCCGCCCTGCCCTATTTAAATCCTGGCTGATAATATTCACTGAAGGTACTTGTAGCTCTAATGGACAGTTCCCCAACTGTCAATCTAATCTTTTTTTAACAGTAAATGGTCAATCCACTAGTTTAGTGTTATGCTTGTAAGGTGGCAATCTGACCAAGTAAATACAAAAGAATACGCAATTCCTGTTTGTGATAAACACCCTATCACACGAACAAAAGAAGAGTACAGAAAGGAAAGGAGATTGAAGTTTTGCGAAACTTTGCATTCCATAATTGTTGTCTTATGTCTATAGACGTGGACGAGTGTGCCTCGAACCCCTGTGCCGCCGGACGCTGTATGAACGTCGTGAACGCGTTCACGTGCGTCTGCCTGGAGGGGTACACGGGGGTGCTTTGTGAAACAGGTACACGCTTAGGTTTCCTAGGTTTTATCCATGATTCTTTATATCAAAACAGCATTAAATATTATCTTCATTTTTGTGTATGGCTGCTTCTGGTTTTAGTTATTATTTGATGCATATCTTTTTTCACAATTTTACCATTCTTGTATAGATCTATTTTGTTTTAAATGTGTGTTATAGACGCAGACATCTTAATGGATCATATTATCTCATTTCACCGATTTAACAACAGCACATAATAACGCTTGTTTGAGGCATTTCCTTTTTGTTATGATATTGTTCTGTCTACGGAAAATAACAAAACTATTGGTTCATTGGTTTTGCTATTTTCTTAATGCCAAGTGTACGCATTTAAGGTTGATGATTTGGTTCCTCGGAAAAACACGTCTGTGTTGAGAAGAGTTGTTTTTGGTTATATCTTTGTCCAATGTTAGCTGATGTCGAAGTATGGTCAATGTCAAATTTAGGATGTCACGAACATTCTGGAATTTCATAAAG